>Ga0196977_1000068_pt1 | contig 71918 bp, 56 predicted proteins | sample S3v_1013CmetaG_FD_148634 | JGI IMG/M metagenome (GOLD analysis project Ga0196977, IMG submission 148634) | Soil microbial communities from Anza Borrego desert, Southern California, United States - S3+v_10-13C | ecosystem: Environmental > Terrestrial > Soil > Desert | place: USA: California...
TAGTCGGCGGCTTCGAGACCCTTGGATGAAGCGTTTTCGAGCTGCGCGATGACGCTGAGCGCCTGCGCGATCGGACGGCCGCCGCGCGTCCAGACCAGCGCGTAGCCGGTGGGCTCGTAGACGCTGCGGAGGTCGGACGAATCGTTGTCGACGAAGGAGCGGACGATCTTTGCGACCGGCGTCGCAGGGGCGACCGCAACAGTCTGCGCCGGGATCGAAGCCGCGGTGAGGAGAACCACAACCATTGAGAACCGTTTCATAGGCCCTCAAGGTAGGAACGGTTTGCGGCACAAATGTGGCGCAACCCGAGAGAGATTCAGGGGATCCGCGACGCCGCGTGAGCGGGATCACGCGGGTGGCGGGGAGGCGTGATTTTCGTCACCGATTGGGAGCCTCGGAGTCGCAGAGGGTATGGGGCTTCGACAGCGCGCATTCGAAGAGGCCTCGCGGTTGAAGAAGAGGACATGCGGCCGATCCTCTGAGACTCTGAGACTCTGAAACTCGGAGATTTCCGCGCCCTACGCCCGCCGTAGCTCGAGCACCGTGATCTCCCCACCCACCGCGAGCCGCGTCGGCGGACCCCAGTACCCGGTGCCGCGGTTCACGTACAGCCATGTGCGTCCGACGCGATGCAAGCCGGCCACGATGGGCTGGAACTTTCTGATCACCAGGTTGAAGGGGAAGAACTGACCGCCGTGCGTGTGGCCGGAGAGCTGGAGGTCGACGCCGAGCTTGCTCGCCGCCTTCGCTGTCTGCGGGCGATGCGACAGCAGCACCTTCACCGCCTCGGCCGGAGCGCCCGCCAGCGCGCGCACCGGATCCTGCTTGTGCGTGTAGCGGCCGACCGGATCGGTAACGCCCGCAAACACGATCGACGCGCCGTTGCGCGTGACCACGCGATACTCGTTCTTCAGAAACTCGAGGCCGAGGGACTGGAGTGCGGGGCACCATTCGCTGACGCGCCAGTAGTACTCGTGATTGCCGGTCACGTAAAACACGCCGTCGCGCGCACGCAGCTCGCGCAGCGGCTCGACTTCATCGCGCAGGTCGGACAGCGGACCATCGACAAAGTCGCCGGTGATCGCGACCGCATCCGCCTCGAGCGCGTTCGTACGCTCGACGAGCGATTGCACGAAGCGCCGGCGGATGGTGTGGCTGACGTGCACGTCGCTCCACTGCACGATGCGATAACCGTCGAGCTCCGCCGGCAGGTGGTCGATCGGCACGGAGACGCGCCGAATGCGCGGGCAGCGCGCCTGCGCAAGACCGATTGCGGAGAGCGCGACGGCGGCGCCAAGGATGGTGAGCATCAGCGTGCGCGGATCGAGCAGCGGCCAGCTCCGTCCGGCCATCGAGCGCGCGAAGAGGTACACGCCGCGCGCGACGTCGCTCAGCAGCACGAGCACCAGCAGCGACGAGAACAACGCGAGGATCGTGTAGCCGGTGGCGTGGCCGCGCCGCGCAAAAAACGGGAGGAGCGGCAGCAGCGACAGGACCAGGAGGATCGTCCACGCTCCCGCCGGCGCGACGCCCACTGCGGCCGCGCCCGCCAGGACCGGACGTCCGGCATATGCGAACAGCGACAACCAGATCGCCGCGAACAGCACGATGCGGCTTTGCGATGCGAGTGCGATGGCCCTTGGCGACTTGCGCATGAGTGTGACGTGGAACAAATGAAGGCCGGGCCGTTATTCGTACAATCTGCCGATGCGCTCCTCCCGCATTCTGATCGCCGTCATCCTTTCGCTCGCCGCGTTCGGCGCGCACGCCGTCACGTACATCGTGCCGGCTGACCGGGAGTTGATCCAGCGGTCGGATGACATCGTGGTAGCAGCGGGCGTGACTTCGCTCGTCGAGCGCGCGGAGAGCGGCGGCATCATCACGCGCTACACGCTGCGCATCGAAGAGGTCCTGAAAGGAAAGCGCTCGGCTGGCCAGCATCTCGTGCTCACCGAGCGCGGTGGCGCGATCGGCGATCAGATCCAGTACATCCCCGGCACGCCCGAATATCAACCGGGCCGGCGCTATCTCGTCTTCACCGAAACTAACCGCCACGGCGACCCGGTCACCTTCGGCATGGCTCTGGGGCAATTCTTCTTCACCGAGCACGCCGGCCGGCGCCTCGCGTTGCGCGCCGATGTCGAAGGCTTCAACGGAAACCTCGACAGCCATGTCGAAGTCGCGCGCGATGCGGCGAAGTTTCTCGACTATGTCCGCGGCGTCATGGCGCGCAGGCCGGACGTCGACTCGGACTACTTCGTGAAGCAAGCGAACCCGCGGTTCGAAATCGAGGGGCGCGGCGTGGCGGTGGAAGCGTCGCGGGGGTCCTATCAGATGACGTCGTCGGGGCGGCCGTTCCGCTGGTCGCAGCCGTCCGCTTCGTTCGTGAAGAGCGGCGTGGCGGTCGGCGCGAATGGCGGCGCTTCCGTGGCGCTCGCATTCGCGCAGTGGAACGGGACGAACTCCGAGATCGACTATCGCGATGCCGGCCAGGACAACACCGCCCTCGGCGGCGTCGCCGCGACGGATGGGAAGAACGCGATCCTGTTCAACGACCCGCTGGGCGTGGTCGGCAGCGGCATCGCGGGCGTGGGCGGGATCACCGCCGGCGGCGACGCATACTCGATCGGCGGCGAGACTTTCTGGGACATGTTCGAAGTCGACGTCGTGATGAACGACATCGCGTTCGGGCAGAGCTGCTACGACACGGTGATGGTGCACGAGGTCGGGCATACGCTCGGCTTCCGCCATTCGAATCAGAACTCGACCAGCGACGGCCCGTGCGTGGCGCCGGGCCCGTGTAACCCGGCCGCGATCATGAACTCTTCGGTGCAGTGCGCCTGGAAGGGCGGGCTGATGGAATACGACCTCACCGCGGCCGCGACGGTTTACGGCAACGGCATCCTCTGCACGATGCCGGCGATCCGCGAGCAGCCGCTGTCCGCGAAGATTCGCGCGAACACGCACACCACGCTCAGCGTGGCTGCGACCGGCACCGATCTCCGGTACCAGTGGTACGAGGGGGACGAGGCCGACGACAGCAACCCGGTCGGCGACGGCCGCTGGTTCTACACGACTCCGAATCTCACGAAGCCGGCTTCATTCTGGGTGCGCGTTTCGAACTCGTGCGGGACCGCGGACAGCGACGCCGCGGCGATCACGTTGCAGTTTTCGAAGCGGCGCGCGGTGGGGCACCCATGAAACGAACGCGTGACGCGAGTCACTTTATGTGACAGGAGCCGGTTCGGCCGCTACCCTGTGGTACCAACAGCAATCTGAATCGCGGTTTGGTCCGCCGCGCGGAGATCGTCCTCTCATGAAGCTCAAACACATTTTTATCGCGTTGCTGTTTTGTCTGCCGGCGGCGCGTTCATTCGCCACGACGTTCATCGTTCCCGATGATGCGGAGTTGATCGCAAAGTCCGACGCCATCATCACGGGCTACATCGCAGGCGCACGCGCCGTGGAGCGTGAGCGAGGATTCGTTGAAACGATTTACGAAGTCGCCGTGGACCGCGTCCTCAAAGGCCACCTTCGAGCCCGGACGACAATCGAAATCAGCTCGCCCGGTGGCTCCATCGGTGACCGTTGGACCATCGTCCACTCCGCCGCTCATTTCAGCGTTGGTGACGAGGTCCTGCTCTTCCTGACGCCGTACCGCGGCGGTTGGTCGCCGACCGACATGACCTTGGGAAAGTTCCGCTTCGCACTTACGAGCGCGGGTCACACGGTTGCGATACGCGACGCAGACGACATCGCGGGGTGGGATCGTGACGGCAAGGTTCACAAAGAGAAAATTCGTCTCGACGTCGAATTCCTTCATTACATCGAGGAGACGGTCGCGGGGCGTATGCCCGCCGTCAAGAATTACGAAATCGAGGCCTCGGACGTGTTGGCCACGTCTGCTGCTGCGGAGCGAATTCGCGGTGAGGCTCGGGGAGTGGCCGCGGAGCTCTTTCCGGCGCCAGCTCACACCTATTCGGTGAGCTTTCTCTCAGCCGTCACTTCCTGCACGAATATTGTCCGGTTTCCCGGCCGGTGGACGACCGCCGTCATGAACGCCGGCGTTTTGTGGCGGAAAAACTCGGCGCAAAACGCGTCCGGACTCGGTGACGGAGGCGTCAGCGTCATCCAGAACGCCCTTGCCGCGTGGACGAATGATTGCGAGTCCACAGTGAACATCCAGTATGCCGGCACCACACCCAACCTCAAAAACTCCGACGACCTTGTGAACGTAGTCGTGTTCAATGACCCGGGAGCGGACGGAAACCCGTCCACGCGTGGCGATGACCATATCGCCGGATCCTGGACCGGCTCTGGCGTCGTGGCGACCTGTTTTTCCAACGGCAACGACACGCATTCGTTCAGCGGCACGGACTTTGTGAGCATGGATGACAGCGACGTCGTCTTCCAGGACGGCTATGCCGGAACGCAGGCAGCGATCGAAGAGGTGATGACGCACGAAATCGGCCATGGCATCGGATTCCGCCACTCGAACCAGCATTACCTCCGGTCGTGTACCGGCTCTGGCACGTTTCCGAATTGCAGCGTCTCCTGTAGCGCTACTCCAGCCTGTGATTCGAATGTCGAGGATTGCGAGACGTCCCTGGCGATCATGACGGCGTCTGTGAGCAGCACGCAGAACTACACGCTATTCACGTGGGATAAGCACGCTGCGGATGCGTTGTATCCGGGAACGTGCATCACCGTTCTACCACCGACGAACGTCGTCGCCACAGCGACCAGCACGTCGACCGTCAATGTCTCGTGGACCGCATCGGCCGGTGCGCTGACGTACAACGTTTATCGCTCGACGGACGCGATCACTTACAACCTCGCCGGATCGACCGCGACGACGTCGTTCAACGACAACGGCCGCAGCGCTAACACTGCGTACCTCTATCGCGTGCGCGCCGTGAACGGTGGCGAGTCGGCCGATAGTACGTTCGATCTGGCGACGACGGTGATCTTCACGGACGATCCGCTCGTCGGCGGGACGACGCTTCTGAAGAGCGCGCATCTCACAGAGCTCCGCACCGCGATCAACGCCGTGCGAGCCCTTGCGTCACTCGGCGCCGGCAGCTACACCGACCCGACCATCACGGTCAACGCGACCACGGCGAAGACGGCACACATCACCGATCTCCGCGGCGCGATCGACCTGGCGCGCACGAACCTGAGCTTGTCGGCCCTGTCGTACGGCGAGTCGATCACTACGAGCACGGCCATCAAGACCTCGCACTTCAGCGAACTGCGGAACGGGGTGAAGTAAAGCGAGTGGCGCTGCCGCTCTACGCCCTCGCCGGAATCGCGGACGAACGTCTTTTCGACGCGCAGCGCGCCGTGCGGGAGATTCGTGCGATCCGCTGGATCGCGCCGGCGGATCCGCGCGAGACGCTGGCGAGTTACGCCGTTCGGCTCGCACTCGAGATCGACACCGCGCAGCCGTTCGATCTCGGCGGTGCGTCGTTCGGCGGCATGGTCGCGCTCGAACTGGCGCGGCATCTCGCGCCGCGCAATGTCTTCCTCTTCGGAAGTTGCCGCTCGCGGCACGCCGTTGCGCAGTACCTGCGTGTGCTTCGGTACATAGCACGCGCGGTGCCGCATCGCGTGTGGCAGCCACCGCGAATCGTGCATCCATTCATCGCGCGCTGGTTCGGCGCGACATCTCCCGCACACGTCGACCTCTTCACCGAAATGCTGCGTGCGACTGCGCCCGAGTTTGTCCGCTGGGCGTCCAACGCCGTTTTCTCATGGTCAGGAGTGGCCGAACTGCCGATGCCCATCAATCACATTCACGGCAGCGGCGACCGCTTGATCCCGTTGCATCGCGTGAATCCTGATCGCGTGATCGCCGGCGCCGGGCATCTGCTGAACCTCACTCATGGCGAAGCTGTGAACGATTTCATCGCAGGCGCCGCGCTATGAAAGTTGGAACGCGCAGGAGTCGAGCGAACACCTGTGGAGGTGCCGTCACAGCGTCCTGGGTACTACCGGAAGATGTTGTAGTTTTCCTCCTGGCCTTCTCAGGTCATGGCCACGTCCTGTCCAGGGAATCGCAGCGGCTGGTCCGCGCGGGAGCCCTCGCGCATTTGAACGCGGTCCGCCCGGAGTGACCTGAGCGACGGGCCGACCGGCGAACCAGACGATCTCGTAGCGGATGTTCTTGTTCGCGGCCGACATTCCCATTCAAGCTGATGTTGCAGAAGATCGTCGGGCTCTGCGGTGTCCGTAACACTGGCCAACAGGTTGCGTGGTGAGTAGTTGCGCGTCGCGACGCAGGACGTCTCATTGCCCGCGTCATCGTTAGATCCCGATATACGTGATGTTGCCTGCCGTATCGCGATCATAGCCGTACCCAGAATCAACTGCGCCAGCAGAGAGAAACCATGGGAGACCATCCGGCGAGAAGCCAAGACGTCGGAATGCAGCGCGCCGGTCGAGCCTGCTGAAACCGCCGCGCACCTCCGGCATCGAATAATCGAACCGTACGAAATCGTTTCACGGTTCGACGAAATCGAGGAGGCTCGCGGTGTCCCAGTTCACGTTCCGAAGCATTCCGGCAGTGCTGCTCCTGGTGTTCGGCTGCGCGCAGTCGCAGCCGGCGCCGCTCGCGCCGATGATCAGCTCTTCCAGCGATTCCAAAGGAGGATCGATGTCGCAGCAGTACACGAAGCCCGCGGCCGATGAGCTCCGCAAGAAGCTCACGCCGCTCCAGTTCGACGTCACGCAAGAGGACGCCACCGAACCGCCGTTCCGCAACGAGTATTGGGACAATCACGAGGCCGGCATCTACGTCGACGTCGTCAGCGGCGAGCCGCTGTTCTCTTCGCTCGACAAGTTCGACTCCGGTACCGGCTGGCCCAGCTTCACGAGGCCGCTCGAGGCGGCCAACGTGAAGACGAAGACGGACCGCAAGTTCTTCATGGTCCGCAACGAAGTCCGCTCTGCCAACGCCGACTCGCACCTCGGTCACGTATTCGACGATGGTCCGGCTCCGACCGGCCTGCGCTACTGCATGAACTCCGCGTCGATGCGTTTCATCCCCGTCGCGCGTCTCGAGGCGGAAGGCTACGGCCAGTACAAGAAGCTGTTCGAGAACGCGCCTGTGCCGGATGCGTCGAAGCTGAAAACAGCCACGCTCGCAGGCGGCTGTTTCTGGGGTGTCGAGGAGCTGATCCGCGCGCTGCCGGGCGTAGTCGATACAGAAGTCGGGTACACGGGCGGCAAGGTCGCGAACGCCACCTATCAAAACCACGAAGGGCACGCCGAAGCGATCAAGGTCACTTACGACCCGGCCACGATCTCGTACGACAAGATCCTCGAGTTCTTCTTCACGATCCACGATCCGACGACGCTGAACCGGCAGGGGAATGACGTCGGCACGTCGTACCGCTCGGCGATCTTCGTTCACGATGAGGAGCAGCGGCAGGCCGCGGAGCGCGTCAAGGCGAAGGTCGATCAGTCAGGCGCGTGGAAGCGTCCCGTAGTGACCGAGATCGTGCCGGCGAAAGAGTTCTGGACGGCCGAGGCGTACCACCAGGATTACCTGCAGAAGAATCCGAACGGCTACACGTGCCACTTCGTGCGGCCGATCAAGTTCGAGTAACTAACGCGGAACAACCGCAACGATCCGCACCGGACCGCCGGACCCGCCCGCGATCTTCATCGGCAGCGCCATCACGAGCGCGCCGCGGGCGGGGAGGCGGTCCAGGTGCGCGACGTTCTCCAGTCCGGGAACGTCCGCGCCATTGGCGATGCGATGCACGATGAAGTCGCGCGACTGGCCGTAGTCGATGCTGGCGCTGTCGACTCCGATCGCGGCGACGAGGCGTTCCTCGACCAGCAGCCGCGCAGCATCTTCGCCGTATGACGGGAAATGCAGGTTGTCGGTCGCACCCGGAGTGTCGTCGCCGAAGTACGCCTTGCGATTCGGCCAGCGTTTGCCCCAGCCGGTGCGCAACAAGACGATCGTGCCCGACCGGATCGCGCCGTGCCGCGACTCCCACGCGCGGACATCGTCGGCGGTCAAACGATAATCCGCGTTCGATGCCGCACGATCGGAAACGTCGATCACGATCGCCGGCGCAATGAGGCGCTCGAGCGGAATGCGATCGACGGTCTGCATCCCTTCCGCGAAATGGATCGGTGCGTCGAGATGCGTGCCGCCATGCTCCGGCGTGCAGATCGCGTACGAGGAGTAGAACCAGCCGCCCGGAGTGGCGCCATATGCGAGCTGCTTGAGTTCGAACGCGGACGGCGACGTCGGCCAATACAACGTCTGTTCGTCGTACGGCCAGGTGAGGTCGACCAGTTCGGCGTTCGAAAGATCGAGCGGCGAACGTACGCTCGTGCAGGCGCAGAGCGCGATGAGAGCCAGGAGTACGACGGTGCGACGCATCGGCGGATGTTAGCGCTGTTGTGCTCGAGGCGCGTTCGACATCTGAGAGCCCGTTGCTTCGAGTTGGCCACGGCGACCGACAACAGCGCTAACATCCGGAGCCATGAGGCACGAACGCATCATCTGGGGCGCCATCGTCTTCAGCACCGTCATCTACTTCATCCTCGTCTACACGATGGCGCCGAATCCGGTGCGTCCGTTCGAAGAAGCGGTGCGCAGCAACACGACCCTGACGCCGTATCTGCTGGCGCTGGCGATGTTCGTGGCGGCGATGCTGGTCCCGAAGCGGCTCGTCTCCGCGCCGCCGCGGATGAGGATGATCGTGGCGCTCTCGCTCTTCGAAGCGTGCGCGATCTTCGGACTGATGGCCGCGTTCCTTCAGCAGGACTGGCGGCTGTTCATTCCGCCGTGGATTCTCGCGGTAATCGGGTTCGTGAGCGTGTGGCCGCGCGAGGACGTCACGTCGTCGCGCGTCGTCTGAACGCGAGCAGGTCGCGGCTGAGCGTCACATGTATCGCGTCGATGGACTCGAGCTTCTCGCGTTCGCGCGCGCGCAGTCCGCGGTACGACGACGACATCACGTCTTGAATCGACTCGCGATCGAGCCGCGGCGTGTGCGCGATCCGCTCGCGATGTTCGAGCTCGAACGTCGCGGCGAACGCTTCGATGGTGCGGTCGACGCGATCGCGCTCGACGCCTGCGCCGAGGATGGCGGAGCGGAGCTCGAGGAGATCGTCGGCGGCTGGGATGACCACGAGCAACAGGCCGGCCGGCGCGAGCACGCGATGAAACTCCGGCGCGTTCATGCGCGCGGTGATCGACGCGACGGCGCGGAACGAGGCGTCTTCGTACGGCAGAAAGCGATCGGCGTTCGCGACCACCCACGAGCAATCGCGATAGCGGCGCGCGGCGAGCTCGATCGCGGGCACGGAGATGTCGGTGCCATGTGCATCGACGCCATACGCGCTCCGGAACGCGGCGAGATGATGTCCTTCACCGCAGCCGGCATCGAGCAGCGTGTCGCCTTGCCGTAACGGCAGCGCGCGTACGATCGCGTCGACGAGCGGCGCGGCATGACCGCGCTCGAGAAACCGCCTGCGCGCCGCCACCGCTTCGGGTGTGTCGCCCGGAGTCTTCGAGCGCTTGTCCTGCGGCTGCAGCAGATTCACGTAACCGCTGCGCGCGACGTCGAACGCGTGTGCGTTCGCGCAAACGTAACGCCGCTCGTCGAGGACGAGCGGCGCTTTGCAATTACGGACTGTGCAGAGGAGCAACGTCAACGCATTTTGAACACCGCGAGCATCGCCAGGCCCATGGCCAACAGCAGCAGGCCCCATTCGGACGCCGTCGGAATGCCCGCGACATTGGCCCCTGCGGCGACGAACGTGGTCGGATCGTTCGGTGCCGGCGTGGCCGGGTCATCGCTGAGGACCGCGGTCTCGTTCGAGCCGTTGCCGTCCGAGTCGTAGTTCAGCGTGGCCTGGTTGCTGATGGTCTGGCCTTCGTTGCCGGCTTCGAGAATCGCCGTGATGGTGATGGTGACGCTGCCGCCGGCGGCGACTGCGCCGTTCCACGTCACCGTGTTGGTGGCGAGGTTCGCAACCGCGGTGCCGGATGACGCGTTGGCGGTGGCCAGCGTGAGCGACGACGGCAGGACGTCCGTCAACTCGTCGCCGACGTTGTCCGGCGACGCCGTGTCGCCGGTGTTCGTGATGGTAACCGTGTACGTCACCGTGCTGCCCGGAGTGAACGTACCGGACACCGTTTTCGTGAGCGTATCGACCGCGGCTGCGACGGCGATGACCGTCGCGTCGCCTGACGCACCGGTATCCGGATCGTCCGTCACCCCGGTCGATTCATTGGTGCCATTCAGGTCAGAGTCCCAGTTCACCGTGCCCTGGTTGCTGATCGTGGTGCCTTGCGTGCCCGCATTGATGGTGGCGGTGATGTTGATCACCACGCTTCCGTGCGCCGGAATGGATCCGTTCCAGGTGACGGTGTTGGTGCCGACGTTCGCTACGATCGTTCCGGTTCCCGGAGGTGCGGTTGCGGCGCTGACCAGCGTCAGGCCGGCCGGAAGGACGTCGACGAATTCGTCGCCCGCGCTGTCCGGCGACGCCGCATCACCGGAGTTACTCAGGATGACCTCATAGGTGACCGTGTCGCCTACCGAATGCGGAGCCGGTGTGGAATCGCTGACCTGCTTCTGAGCGGACACGATCGCGCCGGTGGTGACGAACGACGTCGGATCGTTCGTTCCGACGACGGCCGGATCATCGGTCGTGGTCGATGTTTCATTCGATCCGTTCAGGTCCGCGTCGTAGTTGATCGTGCCCTGATTCGTGATGATGGTGCCGATCGGAACCGGATCGATCGTGGCGGTGATGGTGATGGTGACGCTGCCGCCTCCGCTCGCCGGAACGCTGCCGTTCCAGGTCACGGTGTTCGTACCGATGTTTGCGACGGCAGTACCGGCCGACGCAACTGCGCTGACCAGCGTCAGTTCGGCGGGGAGAACATCGACGAACTCATCGCCGGTGCTGTCGGCTGATGCGGATGTGCCGCCGTTGTTCAGCGTAACGGTATACGTGACGGTGCTGCCGGCCGTGAATGCACCGCTGGCGACCTTGGTGCCACTTAAAACCACGCCGGTGACGACGAACAAAGTGGGGTCGTTCGGTGCCGCAGTCGACGGGTCGTCCGTGGTGGTCGACGATTCGTTCGTCCCGTCCAGATCATTGTCGTAATTGATCGTGCCCTGGTTGGAGACCGTCGTGCCGATCGGCACGGCCTCGATCGTGGCGGTGATGGTGATTGTCACGCTGCCGCCGAGTGGCGCGACAGAACCGTTCCAGGTCACGGTGTTCAAGGGGATATTCGCGACTGCGGTGCCACTCGTAGCGTTTGCACTGACCAGCGTGAGCTCAGCGGGAAGGAGATCGACGAATTCATCGCCGAGGTTGTTCAACGATGCCGCTGAACCGCTGTTGGTGAGCATGACGCTGTAGGTGACGGTGCTGCCAACGGTGAACGTTCCGCTGTCCACCTTCGTGCCCGAAAGGACCGCGGTAGCCACGTCGTCGTTGACGATCGTGCCCTGTCCCTGCGTGTCGCTGCCGAGCACCGCGTTCTGCGGATTGGCGAGATTGACGAAGAACGTTTCGTTCGGTTCGAAGGCCAGATCGGGAACGATCGGCACGGTGATGGTGGCTGTGGTCGTATTCGGCGCGAACATGGCGGTGCCGCCGGTGCCGTCGTAGTCACCCGGCGCGTTCGCCGTGCCATCCGCCAGCGTGTAATCGACGGTCACCGTCTGCGAGACCGGACTGTCGAGGGTCAGGTTGAAGACGAAGTTCGTGGTGCCGCCGCTGCCTTCGCTCTCCGTTACGTCGCTGATCGAGTCGATGGTCGGCGTCGGTTCGAAGTCGAATGCCTGGGTGGTGCCGCTGACACCGATGCGAACCGCATCGAAGTTGCCGATGAAGTTCGTCCAAGCCGCACCGCCGCAACCAGAAGACACGCGGAAGCCGCCCAGGCCACCGGCAGTGTTGATGATGCGCGCGGTCGGGTGCAGTGCAATGTAGCCCGCGAGCGTGTGCAGCGGCGGGCCGCCGAATCCGTCACTCGTCGACCACCAGCCGCCCCCGAGCGCATCCCAGGTCTGCCACGTTCCGGTGGTGACGGTGCCTTGATTCGGTACGGGATCGCCGCTGTACGCGCCGGTCTGATACACGGGCTCGAAGAAGAGTTGATCCTCGATGACCGTGTCACCGTCGTAGTCGAGATTGAGGAGCAGATACGGCGCCTGTCCGCCGGAACCGTCCACCTGCACGTAGGTCGAGTACTCGAGCTCCGTGAGACTGCTGAGCAACACGCCATTCAAGCCGGTGTAGCGGAACGTGTTGAACGAGTCGCCGTTCGCACCGACGGTCAATGAGGCGCTGCCCGCGCCGAGCGGAGGTGTGCCCGGTCCACTTTGAAAGCCGGTATCACCCGTGTTCGCCGCGCCGCACGTGGAGTTTTGCTCCTGCCATGCGCCGAGGTTGGCGGGGTTGACGGTGGTTTGCGCGAACGCCGCGGACGCGCACAACACGATGAACAGAACCGCGAGCACGGATCGATGCCGCATCGATGAACCCCTCCCTATCCCTTGGTCTTGTCGGATTTGCCGTACTCAGTCTACGCGTCCACGCCCTTGAACCGAAATCGCGTGACTTCGCTTTCGAACTCGTTGCCGCTGCGGACGAGGTCCTGCACGGTCGAATTGAACTCGCGCGCGATGGCGTCGTTCTTCTGGGCGATGTCGAGCATCACGCGCGACGCGTCGGCGATGCGATCGGTTTCCTGCAACTGCCGTTCGAGGAGATCGCGCATGGCGCGTGCGTCGTCGGCGATCTTCTCCAGCGCCAGCGTGATCCCTTTACCGGCCAGCGACTGTTCTTCCGTCGCGTTCTTGACCTGCGCGGCGATGTCGCGGACGCGCTCCGATTCCTGGGCCATCATCTGCGTGCCGCGCGCCTGCTCGCGCGTGGCGCGGTTGATCTCGGAGATGTGATCGGACATGCGCGAGGTGACCTCGTGCAGACGCCGGCTGGCCGCCGACTGTTCGCTGAGCGCGCGCGAGATGCGCGTGGCCATGTCGAACGAGCGCGAGGCGCTCTCCACGATCTTCGACAGCGACTGCGCGGCGTCCTGCGCGAGCTTCACGTTATCGGTGACGCGCGCGACTCCCTCGTGCATCTTCTGCACGGCCAGACGCGAGCCGCCCTGTACCGCCTTGATGATCGTGCCGATCTCTTTGGTCGAGCCGCGCGTGCGCTCGGCGAGCTCGCGAATCTCGTCGGCGACGACCGTGAATCCCGCCCCTTGTTCGCCTGCCTGCGCCGCGATGATCGCCGCGTTGAGCGAGAGCAGGTTCGTGCGGTTCGCGACTTCCTCGATCACGTTCAGGATCTGGCTGATCTGGCCGACGCTCCGTTGCAGCTCGTCGATCGTGCGCGCGGTGCTCGTCGTCAGCTCGTGCGTCGAGTTGATTCCTTCCACCGTGCGATTGACCGCGGCGCCGCCAGCACTCGCGTCTTCGCGCGCCTGCTGCGCGAGCTCGGCCGTCGACTGCGCGCTCGACAGCAGCTCGCTCACCGTCGACTCCATCTGCGAAACGAACGACAGCACTTCGTCGCCGATGCCGGCCAGCACGTCGGTCCGTCGCGACATCTCGTTCATCGACGCGTTCATCTCGGTCGTCGACGAAGAGGTCTTTTCCACCGACTGGAAGAGCACATCCATGCTCCGCGCGACTTCCTCGGCGGACGCCTGCAGCTCGAGCGCACGCGCCGACGCGTCCTGCGTCAGATCGGAGACCGTGTCCGCGGCGCCGAGAACGCGGCCGATGCCGCTGCGCACGTTCTCAACGGCGAGCGAGGAGCTTTGGGTGAGGTTGGTCTGATCCTGCGAGCGTGTCAGCAGCATCTCGGTGCCGCCGGTGATGACGCGCACGCCGTCGGTGATGGTCGAGCCGCTGCCGCCGACGCGGCCGAGAAGGCGGCGGAGGTTGGAGCGGGTCTCACCGAAACTGTCGGCGAGCTGGCCCACCTCGTCATCCGCAAACACCCGCGGTGCCACATCGAAGTTCCCCTCGGCCATCTCGCGCGCGAGCTCGCGCAGCTCGCGCAGCGGCCGGGTGACGTCGCGCGACAGCACGATCGTCGCGGCGCTGAAAACGGCGGTGGTCAGCAGCGCGACGATGAGCGTGTAGAACGTGATCTGAAACGGGATGTTCTTGTAAGGCGTCCATGGAATCGCGAGCACCAGGATCGAGCCGTCCTTCAGCTTCGCGAATCGGCTCACATGCGCGCCGATGAATGCGCGGCTGTCGCCGGTGCCCATCTTGCGGATGGCTTCGACCTCGTTCGGCTCGAGCGCGTCGCCCTGCTTCGTCGTCGTGACGTTGCCTTTCGGATCGATGAGGTGCAGTGAGTACTCGCTCGGGATGTAGAGCCGCAGCGTTTCGAGTGAGGCCTCGTCGACTGTCGCGAGGATGTTTGCGCTGTCGAAGACGCGCGTGAACCGCTCCGACGCCGATGTGATGGCCAGGATCTCCAGGGTCGTCGACACGCGCGACGAGACGAGCAGGATCAGCGCGGCCATGGAGATCGTCAGCGAGCCGATGAAGACGATGGCGATCTTCTTTCCCAGTGACAGCTCGTTGCCGACGTAATGCACGCGCTGTCCCGCCTCGGCCGCCGCTTCCGTGAGGCGATATTTGCCCATCGCGTAGCCCCACACGATCGACACGAACGCCGAGATCAGCGTAGCCACGAGAAAGTACGCGGCGCCGAGGGCGGAGCGCATGAACAGCATCGCGGCGATGAGCGCGAACACGATTCCGCCGCCGGCCCACAGCAGCACCGAGAGTGATTTCGTGCGGTCGAGGCAATCCGACATCGCCTTCGACAAATCGCCTCTGCGCGCGAGAGCCTCTTCCACCGCTTGCGCCTGCGGGCGAACGCCAAGGGTGAAAACCACGCAGCCAATCGCGTACGTCACCGCCAGCAGCACTACCAGGCCGGTTGCGCTCGTGGTCGTGAGCTGCACGACCTGCGAAAGGAACAGGAGCGCCGGCGGAATGCTGATGAAGATCGGCGGGACCACCAGCCACTGCAGATATTTGCGGGTGAAAGACATAGGGATTGCGGTGATTATAGACGCGCGTGGAGCTCATCGACGTTCTCACCAGCGACGGTGTTCGCACCGGCCGCACGAAACCGAAAGCGGACGTGCATCGCGATGGCGACTGGCATTTCGCATCGCACGTGTGGCTGGTTGCGCCCGACAAACGCGTGTTGTTGCAGCGCCGATCGACGCACAAAGAGAACTGGCCGGACCGGTGGGACATCTCTGTTGCGGGTCACGTGTCGGCAGGGGAGAGTGCAGTCGACTGCGCGATCCGCGAAGCACACGAAGAACTCGGCCTGTCGTTGCGCGCCGCGGACCTCACTCACCTCGATACACTACGATGGCACGCCGTTCTGAACGAAGGTGCGTACATCGAAAACGAGTTTCACGAGGTCTTCATCGCATCGCGCGAGATCGATCTCGCGCGACTCGTGCTCGATCCCGAAGAAGTGGCGGACGTCGCGCTGGTGCGGCCCGACGAGATCGAGCGCTACGACGTGGTGCCGCATGACGAGGAGTACGCGTTGTTGCGGCGCTATCTCAATCCTGGAGCGACGGGCTCTTAGACCGTCGAACGCCGTCGACGGGCTGAGACCCGTCGCTCCAGATAGCCGTGTTACCCTTCCGCGCACAAAAACATGTCCTGGTGGATCTGGGTCCTCATCGGCTTCGGGATTCTCGCGGTGGAGCTCACCGCGGCCACGCTGCACATCGGTTTCTTTGGCGTCGGCGCGTTCGTCGTGGCCATCCTTGCCGCGCTCGGCGTCGACCTGCCGTTGTGGGCTCAGCTCGTCATTTTCACCGGCACCTCGCTCATCGCGTTCTTCTTCCTGAGGCCGGTTCTCGTCAAAAAATTGAAGCTCGACCAGAAGAAAGTCGTTGATTCGCTGGTTGGGGAACAAGCTCTCGCACTCGAAGATATCGGCGTTGGCGGGAATGGGCGGGCGGAGATGCGCGGCTCCACGTGGAGCGCACGCAATGTAGGAGAAACCGCGTTGATCCGCGGGCAGCGGTGCATCGTAGCGAACGTGGATGGGCTGGTGATCCACGTGCGCGCTTCCTGACCAACTTCCAGCAAGAGGAAACAGCCATGGGTAATCTCATCGTTGCAGTCGTACTGGCCGTCTTCGCGATGATCGTCATTTCGAAGATCGTCCGCGTGGTTCCACAGCAGCAAGCCTGGGTCGTCGAGCGCCTCGGCAAATACTCCGGCACCCTCGACGCGGGGCTGCACATCCTGATGCCGTTCCTCGACGTCGTCCGTTACAAGCACTCGCTCAAGGAGATCGCGCTCGACGTTCCCGAGCAGACCTGCATCACGAAGGACAACGTGCAGGTCGGCGTGGACGGCGTGCTCTATTTCAAGATTCTCAATCCGGAGCGCGCCTCGTATGGCATCTCCGATTACTCGTGGGCCATCCAGCAGCTCGCCCAGACGAACCTGCGCAGCGAGATCGGCAAGATCGATCTCGACCGCACGTTCGAGGAGCGCACCAAGATCAACACCGAGGTCGTGGCCGAGGTCGACAAGGCTTCGGAATCGTGGGGCGTGAAGGTCCTGCGCTACGAGATCAAGAACATCACGCCGCCGCACGACGTGCTCGCCGCGATGGAAAAGCAGATGCGTGCCGAGCGTGAGAAGCGCGCCGTGATCCTGCAGTCCGAAGGCGAGCGCGACGCCGCGATCAACAACGCCGACGGTCACAAGGCGCAGGTCATCAAGAACTCCGAGGCGAAGCGCCAGCAGCAGATCAACGAAGCGGAAGGCTCCGCGCAGGCCACGCTTGCGATCGCGACCGCGACCGCCGAAGGCATCCGGCGCGTGGCCGAAGTCATCAAAATGCCGGGTGGTTTCGAAGCCATGCAGCTTCGCCTGGCCGAGCAGTACATCAAGGAGTTCGGCAATCTGGCGAAGAGCGGCAACTCGATGGTCGTGCCGGCCAACGTCTCCGACGTGACGTCGATGCTGCAGATGGCGATGGGCGTGATCAAGAACGCGCCGGAGCCGCCAAAGGTGCCGATCTCGCGTCCCACGGCCTGATTTTCAATCGCACTGAACGCCGAAAAAAAGGGCGCCCATCGGGCGCCCTTTTTGTTATTTGCGGCAAGGTTTGTGCTCCTGCGCATGGTGTAGCTTCGAGCGCAGTGCGACGCGCCACCCCTTCAGCAGTGGCGTTCCTGTTGTAGTTGTCAACCCAAAACATTAAGCTGTGCATCTACCCCCTTTTGAGAGAGGAGGCTCCCCTTGCGTAATTCCGTGTGGACACTCGTCCTCGTTGGCGCCGCCATTGTCGGCGCCGGCAACGCGTCTGCGAAGACGCCCGACAAACAAACACCGTCGCAGGAAACCGTTTGCGACACGCAGAAAGGCGCCGCCAAAGGCCTCTGTACCGCGTTCTGCGAAGCGATGGATTGCGACGATCCGAATAAGCGCGCTTCCGACGAAGCGTGCGCCGCGGTCCGGCGCAACTACGAGAAGAAAACCGGCATGCCGCCGCCATGCCTGACGGCCACGTGCCCGTGCGGGGCGACGTTGCAGCTCTTCAACGACATCGCCAGCGGAGCGGTGCCGGTCCAGCAATGCATTGCGGACGAGACGTTCATCTTCGTGCTGACGCAAACCGGCGCCACCGCGATCATCGACAGCGTTTCCGCGAACTGCAACGTCAATGGCGAGCCGCCGTTCGTGTCGTTGACGCCGGGCGAGACCACCGCCTGCCGCATCGCGCTGCGAAGAGCAGTCGAAGCGCAGGGCGTGCAGTGCTTCTTCCCGGAGTGAACATTTTCGGTTCCTCGGGTTCCTCGGAGTCCCCCGGCGTTCCTCGGGGGGAAGCTGCAAACCCGAGGAACTCCGAGGAATCCGAGGAACTCCGAGGAACCGTTTCCGCGTATCTCCGCGAAACGTCCGCGTTGATGGCGACGCAATACATCGAGGATTGCGTCGCCCACGCGGTGCGGCTTGCGGAGCTCCTGAGCGCGGAAGACGCGGCGCCCCGTGCGAATCCGCTCCGTGCGAATCCATGGATCGGCCGCATTCGCGATCTCGCCGTGACGGACGAGCACACCATCTCGCGGCCGCTCATTCCGGTGCGCTTTTCCGGCATCGGCAAACCGCAATGGAGCACGCATTACGTCTGCTGCAATGACCGGCTCGCGTACGATCCATTGATCGGAGAGCCGGTGAGCATCGATGAGCTCGCGCTGCGTGTGTTCGGCAGAACGCTCGAGGTGACAGAAGCGGTGTCGCCGTCGAAGGTGAAGGTGCTGTTGGCAGATGGAACGCTGCGCACGTACATCAACGTGCTCAGCAAGGGAGCGCCGGCGCGAGACGCCGGCGCTCCGATTTGACTTCGGCCCTCACCCGGCCGGAGGCGGCAGCGGTTCCGGCACCTGATTTTTGATCGGCTTGACCGTGCGCAGATACGCGAACACCGACTTCAGATCTTCATCCGTCATGTTCCGGTACACCGACCAGGGCATCGGCGGAAGGATCGGCCGCGACACGCCCCAGTGCCGTCCCGTGCGAATGGTCTTGATGAAGATGTCCTCGGTCCAGATCCCGATCCCGGTCATCCTGTCGGGCGTCAGGTTCGCCGTGTAGCTCACGCCCCACGGGCCGGCGAAGGCGGTGTTCGTTCCGGCGGCCGCCCACACCCACGGTCCATCGCCCAGCTTCGGAGGAGGCGGCAGCTTCATGCTCTCCGGATGTCCGGACAACGCGAGCGTCATGTCGGGCTCGGGGCCCTTCGGTCCCACCTTCCACGGCGTGTGACAGTCGTGGCATCCGGCGGTGTTCACGATGTACTTCCCGCGAGCCACACGGCGCGCCTGCAGATCCACCTGCTTCCCGGCGGCTGGAGGGTTGGTATTCCTGGCGGCCATCGCGGCGACGGCCAGCGCCAGCACGGCGGCCACGGCCAGGGTCATCACGAAAGCAGTGAAAGTCTTTTGTTTGGCACTCATGGTGTTCTCCTCAATCAATCGATCGGCAATGTAGGTCGTGCGAGGAGACGCGGTTGCTAAGAGGTCGCTAGGCGAATCTGAAGAATTCACTACGCGGATGCGGCAGGGGAGGCCTGCTTCCTAAGATCTTCTTAAGAGCATCCGTATAATCACGACTTATCCATGTTCGACGAGCGAGTCCTCCGCGTTGCCGCCGATGCCGGGACGTCCGTCCTGGTGGGAAGCGCGGACTCGAACGCCATTCCGGCCTGTTGCCGCGGTATCGCCGTGAGCACCGATGGCGCGCTGACGCGGGCCACGGTCTACGTTCCGGTGGCCACGAGCCGGGACATCGTCGCCAACGCCGCGGCGACCAGGAAGCTCGCCGTAATGATCACCCGCGTCGTCGAGCACGTCGGCGTTCAGCTCAAGGGGACGGTCCAGACCATCCGCCTGGCCGGCGATGACGAAGCGCCGTTCGTGCGCGGGAGGCTGAACGAGTTCGCCGACGTCCTCGATGAGATCGGCCTTCCGCGCCGGATCTTTCGAAGCGTTGCCCACTGGCCGGCCTTCGCCATCGAGATGAATGTCGAGGAAGTCTTCGATCAGACGCCGGGACCACGAGCCGGAGCCTCGATTCGATGATCCCGCTGAACTCGATCTGGCGCTGTTTTCAGGGAGTGATCCCGAGCATCATCGGCACCAGCGACGCCCATGGCACACCAAACGTTACCTACGCCACGCAGATCCACCTGATCGATGACGATCACGTCGCGTTGTCGCGGCAGTTCTTCAACAAGACCAGCCGCAACCTCGATGAAAACCCGCGCGCCTGCGCCGAGTTGCACGATCCCGTCACCTTTCAGTCCTATCGTCTCCATCTCAGATTTCTACGCTCGGAAAAGAGCGGGCCGCTTTTCGACGTGATGTCCACCCGCATCCAGGCCATCGCCTCGCACACCGGCATGTCGGGCGTGTTCCGTTTGATCGGAGCCGACGTATTCGAAGTCATGCGCGTCGAAAAGGTGGAGGGATTCCTGACCACCGCGGCTGTGGAAGCGGATGGTGGCGTCTCCATGAACGGGACGCGCAACGAGATCCGAGGGCTGCAGTACATCTCCGAGCAGATCAATCGCGCGGGCGATCTCGAGTCGCTCCTGGAGATCGTCCTCGAGGCGTTGGAGAGTTACTTCGGATTCGCGCACGCCATGGTCCTCCTGCTCGATGGTGCGACGGATCGTCTGGTGACGATGGCCAGCCGCGGCTACGGCACCAGCGGCGTCGGGGCCGAGGTGGAGCGCGGCCAGGGCCTGATCGGCACCGCCGCGAGCGAGCTGCGCGTGATCCGCGTGACGGGGCTCGAGGCGAACCTTCGTTACGGCCGCGCCGTACGGCGCGAGAGCGGAAGCGCGCGGCCGGAGATCCCGCTTCCGGGTCTGCCCGATGCGCAGAGCGTGCTGGTCATCCCGCTCAAGCTTTGCGATCGGTTGATCGGCGTCCTGGCCGTCGAAGATCGCGATCCGACCCGATTCGGTGAATGGCACGAGGCGTATCTCGAGATCGTCGGCAACCAGATCGCCCTCGGCATCGACCGCATGGCGGACGACGGCGAGGAGACCGCGCCTCCGAGGCCTTCTGCCGCCGAGCCGGCGCGCGCGGACAGGGGCCGGCGCAGAACACTTACGTACTACGTCAACGACGACTGCATCTTCGTCGATGGCGAATACCTGATCCGCAATGTCCCGGGCCGGATCCTCTGGAAGCTGATGCGGGAGCATCAACGGGACGGCCGGCGCGAGTTCACCAACCGCGAGCTGCGTCTCGACCCGGCCCTCGGCCTGCCGCCGGTCAAGGACAATCTCGAGAGCCGCCTCATCCTCCTGCGCCGCCGCCTGAGCGAAAAGTGCCCGGATGTGCGCCTCGTCCCCGTCAGCCGCGGGAGATTCGCGCTGGAGGTCGACGCGACCGTGGAGATGGTGGAGAGGTGACGGGACTCGCGCCGGAGCGCCGGCGCTCCATCCCATTTGGAACTTGCGCAGACTCTAAAAAGTTGCATAATGCCATCCCTATGCAACGAAGGCCGCACACCCCTCTCCGCCTGAAGTTGTCGGTCGTCGGTACCTGAGAAATGTTTGTCGGTTGCCCCAACCGGACAACCGACAAGCGATCACGATCAACTAGCTGTTCATGTCCTTGCCGGCCTCGAGCTTCGTGATCCCATCGGCGAGCACCCTGCGGTTCTGATCGTCCGGCGCCTGCGCGAGCGCGAGCTTGGCGTGCTTCAGAGCATCCTTGTACCGTCCCACCGCCGAGTAGCCGCGCGCGAGCCCGACATGCACCGGCCAGGCGTTCGGATGTTTCTTCGCATTCAGCTCGAATACCTTCAGCGCGTCATCCTTCTTTCCCTGCGCGAGGAGCTGACGTCCGTATTGATGAAGATCGGTCGGACCGGCCGTCGCGTGCGCGAGCGCCTTCGCGCGCGTCGCCTGCGACTCCGCGACCTTGCCGGCCGCTTCCTGCACCTGCGCGAGCATGCTCAGCGTCTGGAAGTTTTCGGCGCCGACGAACTGGCGGTTCACCGCGGCGTCCGCGAACTCCAACGCCTCGTTCATGCGCTTCGCATTCATCGCGTAGCGCGCGGCCGAGACCCAGTTCTGCCAGTTGAAGCCCTGGAAGTTGCGCAGTTCGTTGCGGATCTGCGCGAGGTGCAGGTCGGTCGCGTTGTCGACCGTGATGTTGATCGGCACCTGCAGCTCTTCCCACTTGAGCGCGACCGTGGCCTTGTCCGGCCTGCGATCCGTGAATTCATAAGTCAGCCACTCGTTGTATTCAGCCTTCGACGGCTTCACCTTCACGCGCAACGCGTCTTCCTTCGGGTCATAGAAGTAATGGCCCCACGAGGCGTGGTTCTTCGAGAAGATCACCGTCCACTCGTCCTGGCCCGGCTCCATGAACAGGCCATAGCGGCCCGCCGGCAGCGGCTGGCCTTCGACCTTCACATCGTGCGAGACGGTGAAGACAGTGTTCTCGTTCGCGCCCGCGCGCCACGGACATTCGGTACACGTGCCGAACGGATCGTCCGGCGCGCCCCACGGCACGAGCTCGCCCCAGATCTTCCCGCGGCGATCTTTGCCATCGGGTCCGTGGACGTCCGGGCTGTTGTAGTCGATCTTCACTTCGACGAGACCGATGTGCTGCGAGACGGACGAACGCTGATTGTCGCCGTTGGGCGGCGTGCTGATGGCCTGGGCCGCGGCATTCGCGGACACCACCATCGCCAACGCAAGGGACGCAATGGATGTACGACGCATGATTTCCTCCTGTGCGGCGCATGATAGGTCCCGGCCTGCGACAGGCTGGTGAACGACGCGTAGCGATTTACAATCGCCGCGCATGTCGTTCCGCCGCATCGTCGTTCATGGCGCATCCGAAGACCGGCTGCAGAAGCTGATGACCGAACGGTTGCGGCCCGGCGCCGATCGCGAGGCGATCGATCGCAGGATCTGGGATCTGTTCGGCGAGGAGTGGTGCGTGATGGCCACCGATCTCTCCGGTTTCTCGCGCGGCGTCGCCGAGTTCGGGATCATCCACTTCCTGCAAACGATCTATGAAGCCGAGCGGATCCTCGTGCCGATCGTCGAGAGCCACGACGGAATTCTTCTGAAGGTCGAAGGCGACAGTTTCCTGGTGATCTTCCGCAATGTGCAGAAAGCGCTGCACGCATCGATCGAAATGCAGCGCGCCGTGCGCACTTACAATGCCGATCACCCCGCCGTCGAACACGTGCTTCTCGGCGTCGGCCTCGGGTTCGGACGGATGCTGCGCATCGGCGACGCCGACGTGTTCGGTGCCGAGGTCAACTCGGCCTGCATCCTCGGCGAGACCTGGGCAAAAGGCTACGACATCCTCGCGACGGCAGCGGTGCGCGAGAACGCAGACGACGTCGTGTTCGAGGAGTTCGCACACGTGCCTCCCGGCGCCCGCGGCGCGTATCGCGTGGTGTACGAGTAGCTAGGGAGCGCGGCAGCTTGCTGCCGCACTCCATAGCTCAGTCGTCCAACACGTTCGCCGCGAACGCACGCTGACCACCGAGCGACGTGATGAACGCGGCGATCGCCACCGCGATCACGAGCACGAGCGTCGTCGACGCTCGCGCCGTGTACCACGCGAATGCGTCGGGCAGCGGGAACAGGAAGATCGCGATGAATACGAACTGCATGGCCATCGAGGCGAGCAGTCCCCAGCGTGCAACGATGTACGCGAACGTCGCCGAGATGATGATGAACGGCGGCATCGCCCACAGCTCGGTGGAGGCGAAGAGATAGCCGCAGAACATCAGCGCGAACAAACCGCCGACGGCGACCGCGCGCCGTCGCAGGAGGATCGTCAGGATCATCAGGACCGTCATCAGCGCCAAGCCCCACATGATGCCGTCGATGATCGCCCTGGCGAATTGCGCCAGCCCTGCGACCGGACTGCCGAGCAACATCAGTTGACCTGCGTATGGCTGCGCCGATACGCCGGTCACGACCTCGCGTAACTTGTCCGTCCATGCGGCGATGACGATGTGGACGAGACCGGCGATCAATCCGATCAGCACGTCGCGGCCGATCATCGGATCGCGCCACTTTCCGCCGACCAGCCGCGCCCAGGAGATGAGACGGTCCGGCCAGCGACGGCGGACGTACGGCTCCACGGCTACATACAGCAGCGCGAAGAGAACCGCGACCAGCAATCCTTCGGCGATGCATTGCCCGAAGACCGAGAGCTCGTGCGTAAACACCGGCTCGTGCTCGGCCATGATGAAGGCCGCCACGAACTGCAGCACGAACATGGCGGCTCCGATGCGGACTGCCGCCTGACGATCGCCCCGGCGCAGCCGAAGGTTGCGCCACGCCAGCACGGCGCCGATCGCGGCCGTGCCGCCGATGAGCAGCCAGATGAAGATGTTGAATCCGCCCCCTGCGCCGAACGGCATTTCGCCGCTGAGATCCTTTGCGTCCCATGGAGCGATGATCCGGAAGTACATCGGTACGCCGCGGAACGCCGCCGCTTCGACGCGGAGCGGAGTGCCATCCTCGGGGTGCGCGCCACTCCACGCCATGCGCGCGTCGGAAAACGATGGAGGAATGTCCTGCGGCGCGACGCGCGGCATCGTGCGCGGCAGACCGGCCGCGTCGAGCAACGCATTCCAGTCGAGCGACTGAGGTTTCCATGACGGCGCCGGAACGGCACGCAGCGAAATGAGACGTCCTCTCGGATCGAGCTCGATCGACGCCGAACCGGTCTCGAACTGTGGAGGCCGCGTGCGAGTCGGCTGCGGCGTCGCGCCGGAAGCGGAATCGATCAGCGGCCTCGGCTCCTCGCGCAACCAGAACGTGAGGACCGGCAGGCCACGTTTGTATCGGTCCCAGCGATTCGGAGACTTATCGTTGAGATAAATCCACGCGGCATACGCGGACTTCTCTTCGAATCCCGACGTGCGGAACGTCTGCTCCGGGAGACCGAAGCGGCGCAGCAGATCCGTGGCGCGTCCTTCGTGGACCTCCGGCGGCCGCGTCAGGCCGACCGTCTGCGCCACGCGCGACTCAAGCACGCGCAGCATCAATAGACCGAGGAGGAGAAAGATCACCGCGAGCAGCGCCCAGGCGGTGCGTGGCCGCAGGCTACCTTCGCTTCCCGCGGCGGCGACGACGCGCGGCGACGGTGTTTCTCCCGCCGCCATCGCTGCCGCCAGCGGATCGCCGCCGGGAAGCGAGTGAATCACTTCACGCGCGGATGCCGGCCGTTGCACGGGATCGTTCGCGAGACAGCGCAGGATGATTCGCTCGACCGTGGGATCGAGATCGCGAATGAGGCTCGAGGGTGTCGTGATCTCGCTGGTCAGCTCGCGCATCCGCTCGGGCAGCGTTCGTCCGCTGTGCGCGCGCTTTCCGGTGAAGAGCTCGAACATCACCAGGCCGAGCGCGTACAGATCGCTCTGCACTGTGGCCTGGTGTCCGCTCAGTTGTTCCGGCGCCATGTACGCAGGCGTACCGGCGACCGTCCCGTCGTCTTCGTCATCCGCCAGCGCGAGTCCGAAGTCCATGATCTTCGCGTCGCCGCGCGAGTCGATCATGATGTTGGCCGGCTTCAGATCGCGATGCAGGATCCCTTTCGCGTGCGCCGCCATGAGGCCGGCCGCAACGCCGCGTGAAATGTCGACTGCCTTGTCTTCGGCGAGGCGTCCGATGCGGCGGAGCAGCTTCGAGAGATCTTCGCCGTCGACGTATTCCATCGCCACGAAGTGCGCGCCTTCCCAGTCGACGATGTCGTAGATGCGGCAGACGTTCGGATGTGCGATCTGACGCCCGAGGCGCACTTCATCGTGCAGGCGGGCGAGAAGGATCGGATCGCGTGCGAGACGAGCGGGGAGGAACTTCAGTGCGACCGCCTGATCGAGCTTGGTGTCGTCGGCGCGATAGACCTCGCCCATGCCGCCGCTGCCGAGGATGCTGGCGATGCGGTAGCGGCCGGCGATGATCGTGCCGGGTGCGAACTGCGACTCCGCGGCGCGATGCCGCGACGGTACGCTTTGCGCGTCGCTTTCGACGCGCGCGGTTTTGTCCTGATCGCTATTCATCGAACATCTTCGCCCCGAAAGCAGATTGTCCGCCGAGCGACGTGCGGAATGCCCAAACGGCGATCAGCGTCACGGCGATGATCGGAATCCATGCGAGTGGCGTCATCCACGCCGGGCCGCCGGGTGGTGGAGGTCCCAGCAACACCATGAAGGTTCCGTGCATGACGGCCATCGCCAGCAGACCGAATCGCACCGCCACCCCGGCCATGAGCACAGCAACCACGAGGTAGCTGGGGATCAGCGCCGGGTTCGATCCGACGGCGATGATGAAGTACGTCGATGTGATCGCGAGCAGCAACGCCGCTGCGAGCATCCGTTTCCGCAGGATCATCGTCGCGATCACGAGAATCATCATGAACAGGAAGCCCTGCTTCAATCCCGCCGCCGCGCCGAACGCCACGTGCGCGAACGATTGCCGCACGCCGCCGAGCACGCGCACGTCCAGAAAGGTGAAACGATCGCTCGTCGGCCCGTGCCACGACGCGACCAGACGTGTTCCGATCGAGATGGCCGCGTGCAGGACACCGGCGACCGCGCCGATGAGCACATGCCGACCGACCAATGGATCGCGTACACGCCCGCCGCACAGGCGCGCCCAGGCGATCAATTGTTCCGGCCAACGCCTCCTCGCGTATGGCTCGAGCGCGATGTACAACAGATACAGCACCGCCGCGCTGACCATCGAGTAACCGATGATCCGGCGGAGGTCCGGGATGGGACGGGTGCCCGTCGCGTTCCAGGGATGCGTCAACGCAAGAGCGGCCGTCTCGATCAGCAGCAACGCGATTGCGACGCGAGCTGCGCTCTGCCGGTCGCCGCGGCGAAGGCGCACGTTGCGCCACGCCAGGAAAAACGCCGAGCCGCAGACCACGAACGTGAGCGCACGAAAAAACGTAAAGAGGATGGGACTTCCGAATCCCGTCGGCGCAGGCACCGTGTTTTCCTCCCACGGTCCCGTCACGCGGAAAAAGACAGGCGTGCCTTGCCACGCCGCCGCTTCCACGCGCACCGGCGTGCGATCCCCTGGATACGTCCCGGTCCACGCGGCACGCGCATCGAACGGCGCGGCCGGTGCGTGCGTCGACGAGACCGGACGCAATTTCGCGGGTTCGAAGCCGGCCGCGGCAAGCACCGGTTTCCAGTCGAGCGACTTCGGCGTCGGCGGCGTCTTCGGCGTCGCGAGCAGGTAGGTGACGCGGCCGTGCGGATCGATGTCGACCGCGGTCCATCCGGGCGCCGATGCAGTGCCCGGAATGACGAGCGACATGGCAACGTCCATCCCGTACTCGAGACGGTACTGGACCGGCGACAGGCCGCGGCGCCATGTTTCCCACCAGCGCGCATCGTGTTCGCGCATCCACTGGGCGTACGCGTGCAGCTCGTGGAACACGGCGATCGGCTCGCCATCGGCAACGACTCCGAGCGCCTGCAGCGTCTCTTTTGCGCGCTGCCGCAGCACGTCGGGAGACCGCTCGAGCGCGAGCCCGGTGACGGCGGAGCGTTCGCGTGCGGCGATGATGAACAGTGCGAGCAACACCGCGAACGATGAGAGCAACGTCCACGCGATTCGTGGCGAGAGACTCCCTTCGCTTCCTGCCGCGGCGACCACGCGCGGCGAGGGCGTCTGCTGCCATCGCCGCGGCGAGCGGATCGCCGCCGGGAAGCGAGTGAATCACTTCACGCGCGGATGCGGGGCGCTGCGCGGGATCGGGCGCGAGACAGCGCAGGATGATGCGCTCGACATCGGAGTCGAGATCGCGGACGAGGCTCGACGGCGGGATCGTCTCGTGTCCGCCGCGCGCGCGCTTGCCAGTGAAGAGCTCGAACATCACCAGGCCGAGCGCGTACAGATCGCTGCGCACCGTGGCCTGTTGTCCGCTCAGTTGTTCCGGCGCCATGTACGCGGGCGTGCCGGAGACCGTGCCGTCGTCTTCGTCGTCGGCGAGCGCGAGTCCGAAGTCCATGACCTTCGCCTCGCCGCGCGAGTCGATCATGATGTTGGCCGGCTTCAGGTCGCGATGCAGGATCCCTTTCGCGTGCGCGGCCATCAGACCCGCCGCGATGCCGCGCGCGATGTCGACCGCTTTGTCTTCGGCGAGTCGACCGATGCGCCGCAGCAGCTTCGCGAGGTCTTCGCCGTCGACGTACTCCATCGCGACGAAGTGCTTCCCTTCCCAGTCGACGATGTCGTAGATGCGGCAGACGTTCGGATGCGCGATCTGGCGACCGAGACGCACTTCATCGTGCAGTCGGCCGAGGAGGATCGGGTCGCGCGCGAAGCGGGCGGGAAGGAACTTCAGCGCGACCGGCTGGTCGAGCTTCGTGTCGTCGGCGCGATAGACCTCGCCCATGCCGCCGGCGCCGAGGAGGCTGGCGATGCGGTAGCGGCCGGCGATGATCGTGCCGGGCGCGAACTGCGACTCGAAGGCGCGAACGCGGGGAGTGCGTCGCGCATCGGACTCGATGCGCGCGGTGACGTCAGCGTCGCCGGCGGGAGTGGTCATGGGAGGTTGCGAAATTGTACGCTGACGATGGGCATGACTTCCGTCCTCTACTTCCACGGCTTTGCTTCGTCGCCGGCGAGCGCGAAGATCACGGCGCTGCGGCCGCTGCTGGCGCCGCACGGCATCGAGCTGAACGCGCCTGACCTGAACGTGCCGTCGTTCGAGCGTCTCGATCTCGACGCGGTGCTCGAGCATGCGCTCGAGTGTGCGCACGCGATCCCGCCGCAGGCGATCGTCGGCAGCTCGCTCGGCGCTTTGATCGCGCTTTCGGTGGCGCGTCGCGGACTGGCGTTGCCGCTCGTGTTGATCGCGCCGGCACTCGGTATCGCGCAGCGGTGGAAGTCGCGCATTCCGGACGGCGATCCGATCATGGTCTTCAACTATGCGCGCAACGCCGACGCGCCGATTCATCGCGCATTCTTCGACCAGATCACGGAGCTTTACGTCGATGACGAGCCGCCACCGTCGCGCGTGACGGTGGTGATGGGACGGAAGGACGAGACGGTGCCGTTCGACGTGGTGGAAGAGACGTGGCGCAAGTGGGAAACATCGGGACGGTTGGTCGCGGGCTCGCGTTTCATCGAGCTCGACGAAGGCGATCACAGTCTGGTCGCGCACGCGGAGATCATTCGCGACGCGATTCGCGAGGCGGCGTCATGATGATCGCGTTGACGCGTGACGTTTCGCCATCGATCGCGCACGCGGAGCTGACCCACATCGATCGCGTGCCGATCGACTACGAGCGCGCGCGCGAGCAGCATGAGCAGTACCGTGCGTTGCTTCGCGAGCTTGGATGCGAAGTGCTCTCGCTGCCCGGCGATCCCGCGTATCCCGATTGCGTATTCATCGAAGACACGGCGGTGGTGCTCGAGGAGCTGGCGGTGATCACGCGTCCCGGTGCGGAATCGCGGCGCGGCGAGGTCCAAGTCGTCGCGGACGCGCTGGCGCCGCATCGGAAGCTGGTGCGCATCGAATCGCCGGGCACGCTCGACGGCGGCGACGTGCTGGTGCTTAACGATCGGATTTACGTCGGCCGCACGTCGCGCTCGAACGATGCCGGTCGCGAGCAACTGCAAAGGCTGACCGGACGCGAGGTGATCGCCGTTGATGTGCATGGCGCGCTGCATCTGAAGACCGCGATCACACGCCTGCCGCACGACACGCTGCTCGTGAATCGCGATTGGGTGGATGTCGCGCCGTTCGCGGGATGGCGGTTCATCGACGCGGTGGAGGAGTTCGGCGCGAACGCGCTGTGGCTCGGTGAGACGGTGATTTATCCGGCGGCGTTCGTGGAGACTCTCGAGCGCTTGCAAGGCTTGAACGTTCGCACCGTTCATGCCGACGAGTTGGCGAAAGCCGAAGGCGGCGTCACCTGCTGCGCGTTGCTGGTGGAACGCCGGCGTCCCGCCGGCTGAGCAGGGAGCGTCCCGCTCCCGTGCCCCAGGACGGCGGCGAGACGCCGCCTACTCAGCCGGCGAGACGCCGGCGTTCCAGCGATCGGGCCGCAGATCGCGCACGTCGATCGAGCTTGCCGTTCCCATCACCATCTCCGCCACGACCTCCCCGATCGCAGGCGCGTGCATCACACCATGTCCCGAGCACCCGGTCGCGAGAAAGACGTTGCTGAACGAAGGCGACCGGCCGAGCAACGCACGCCCGTCCGGCGTCATCTCGTAAAACCCCATCCAGCATTCGTCGATCGGAACATCGGCGAGGCACGGCATCCGCGAACGTGTCAACCGCTGCACCCACGCCAGCCAGTGTTCGTACGGCGGATCGTCCGGCCACACCAGCAGCACGCGTCCGTCGCGCGCGCGCACGTGGTACCAGTCGCCGGCCCAGATCGTCATCGGCATCGACTCGCTGAGGATCGACGTCGGCACCGTCGCCGCGATGTTGCGGCGCACGGCGACCACCGGCGCGCCCGACCACGCACCCATGGCGTTGATGAACACGCCCGCTTGCACATCGCCATTCGAAGTCTGCGCCGCGACTACACGATCGGCCTCGACGCGCCAGCCGCGATGCTCCACGCCGAATTCGAATTTCACGCCGAGACGCTTCGCGGCGTCGGCGTATCCGCGCAGGATGTTCATCGGCCGGATGAATCCATCGGTCGGACAGAACGAGCCGCCAATTACCGTTGCGTCGCCGATCGCCGGATTGATCGCACGCACTTCCTTGGCCGTGACCATGCGCGATTCCGAAACGCCGCACGCGTGCTGCACCGTTTGCGCGTTGCGCATCGACGCCAGCTCGTCTTCATTGCACGCCAGAAAGAGATAGCCGACCGGGCGATAGCCGGAGTCGCATCCGATCTCGTCCGGAAACGCGATCAGCTTCTCGCGCGAGCGCAGCGAAAGCCGCACCTCCGTCTCCATCTCGAACTGCGCGCGGAAGCCTCCCGTCGCTTTCGACGTGCTGCCGCCGCCGAAATCGTTCGCGCGATCGAGCACCACGATGTTGCGGCAACCGCGTTGCGCGAGATGCCAGGCGACGCTCGCGCCGATGACGCCGGCGCCGAGGATCACGATGTCGGGGTGCATGTGTAGACTCTACAGCCCATGCGCAGACTTGCAGCAGCAGCAGCAGCAGCATTAGTCTTCCTCGCCGGCTGCGCGACCCCACCGCCACTACCGCCTCCGACGCTTCCCGACGCACCGCCTCCGCCGCTCTACGCCGAAACGCGCGCGCTGTTCGAGAGGAACCTCGCCGAAGCGCGCGCGGCGTACGAGAAAAATCCGAACGCCGCCGACGCGATCATCTGGCTTGGCCGCCGCACCGCATATCTCGGCCATTACGCGCAGGCGATCGACATCTTCAGCGAAGGCGTTCGCAAACATCCGCGCGACGCGCGCATGCTGCGCCATCGCGGCCATCGCTGGATCACGATGCGCCAGTTCGATCGCGCCGTTACCGATCTCACCAAAGCAGCGAGTCTCGAGCGCGGAAAAGCCGACACCATCGAGCCCGATGGCTTGCCGAACGCGCGCAACATCCCGCTCACGACCTTGCAGTCGAACATCTGGTATCACCTCGCGCTCGCGCATTACCTCCGAGGCGATTTCGAGAACGCGCTGCCCGCCTGGCGCACGTGTCTGGAGCTGTCGAAGAATCCCGACGGCGTCGTCTCCGCGTCACACTGGCTCTACATGACCCTGCGCCGCCTCGGCCGTCCCGCCGATGCCGAACGCGTCCTCGAGCCGATCAGCACCGACATGGAGATCATCGAGAACGCCGCGTATCACAGGTTGCTGCTCATGTATCGCGGCGAGATTGCGCCGGAGGAAATGAGCAATGAGAATCCGGCGACGGTGGACGGGGCGACGATCCTTTACGGGGTCGGCAACTGGTGGCTCTATGGCGGTCAGCCGGAGCGGGCACGGCCGGTGTTCGGGCGCGTGACCGCTGGTCCACAGTGGAGCTCGTTCGGCTTCATTGCTGCCGAATCCGACCTCGCTCGCCTACAATCTGAACCGACGGGCTCTTAACCCGTCGGGTCGTCGGTTCAACAGATCACGAAATCATGCCCGCATCGCTTGCCGCGGTGTACACCTTCTCTCCCGCCGCGGTTCCGGTCGCGGTGACGGCGATCCTCATCCTTGCGTTCGGGCTGCGCGTGATGGCGCGCCGCTTCGATAGCGTCACCGCCGCGTTCTTCGCGATGACTGCCGCAGTCGCAGTCTGGATGACGTCCTTCACATTCATGTACAGCGCTCGCGATCCCGAGACCGCACTCGGCTGGGCGCGACGCGCGTACTTCGGCGTCCCATTCATCGCACCCGCGATCTATTGGTTCACTGTCGAGATCCTCCGCATCGAGCGGCGGCGACGCATCGCGGTCATCGCCGCGTGGAGCTTTGCTGCTTTCTTCAGCGCCATCGCCGTGCTGACCGAAGACCTGATTCCAAACGTACAGCAGTACTGGTTCGGCGTCTATCCGCGCTATTCGACCGGCGTCGGCATCGCGTTCCTGCTGTTCTTCTTCGGCTACCTGATCCTGTCGCTCGTCGAGTTCATCCGCGCGTATCCGCACGCGCGGGGAACCGAGCAGCTGCGCATCCGATCGTTGATCCTGGCGTTCGGCATCGCCTACCTCGGCTGCGTCGACTTTCTGCCGAAGTACGGGATCGCGGCGTATCCATTCGGCTATGCGGCGCTGCTCGGATTCGTGGTCGTGGCCGGTCGCAGCATCCGCCGCTACGACCTGGTCCCGTTGACGCCGTCGCTCGCCGCGCCCGAGATCATCGGCACGATGGCGGACGTGCTGTTCGTCTGCGATCGCGAAGGCCGCATCGAATTCGCCAATCGCGCCGCCGCCACCATCCTCGGCTACGCCGAAAGCGAGCTGGCCGGGAAGCGGATCAATGACCTGCTCGCGCAGGATGGCAATCTCGCCGGAAAGCTGCAGCGCCGCTCGCTGCGCAACGACGAGCATGTGTTCGCAACCGCCAGCGGCGAGCGCGTCGACCTGACGTTGTCGATCGCGCCGGTCGTCCACGACGGCACGCCCGCCGGCGCGGTGATCATCGGCCGCGACATGCGGGATCGCAAACGCGCCGAGCGCGAAGTGCTGCAGGCCGTGACGCTGTTGCAGTCCACACTCGAATCGACCGCCGACGGCATCCTCGTCATCGGCGACGGCGACCGCATCGTTTCGTACAACCACCGCTTCGTCGAGATGTGGCACATCCCGCAGGAGCTGATGGAGACAAGCGACGACCGCCGCGCGATGGAGTGGATCGTCGAGCAGCTCGCGTCGCCCGATGAGTTCATGCGCACCGTCGAAGCGTTGAACGCGGAGCCGGAGGCGGAGAGCTTCGATCTGCTGGACATGAAGGACGGACGCCGCTTCGAGCGTTACTCCATCGGACGGCGCGTCGAGAACATCGAAACGATTCGCGTGTGGAGCTTCCGCGACGTCACCGCGCGTTTTGCGGCGGAAGCGGCGTTGCGCGAGTCGGAGATCCGCTATCGCTTGCTCTTCGAGCAGAACGCGGCCGGCGTCTGCGTGAGCCGCCTCGACGGCTTGATCCTCGACTGCAACGTGACGTTTGCGCAGATGCTCGGCTCATCGAGATCGCAGATCGTGGGCATGTCGATGTCGTCGCTGTACGCGAATCCGAGCGAGGCCGACGAGCTCACGGCGCTCCTGCGCAGCGCGGGCACGCTGAACAGCGTCGAAGTGGAACTGCGGCGCGCGGACAAGCGCGTCCTGTGGGTGCTCTCCAATCTCGTGCTCGTCGGCGACGCAGCGAGCGGCGTGGTGCACGCGACCGTCGTCGACATCAGCGACCGGAAGCGCGCGGAAGAACAGATCGAGTTCCACGCGTATCACGACGTGCTCACGCACCTCCCCAATCGCAAACTGTTCACCGACCGGCTGCGCCACGGCCTGACGCGAGCGAAACGCAACAACAAAGCGGTCGCCGTGATGTTCATCGACGTCGATCACTTCAAGACCATCAACGACACGCTCGGCCACACGGCCGGCGATGAGCTGCTGCTGGAGATGGCGCGGCGTCTGCGCGAATGCGTGCGCGACGACGACACCGTCGCGCGACTGGGCGGCGACGAGTTCACGATCATCCTCTCCGAGTTGCGTCAGCCCGAGGATGCGGTCGGTGTCGCGCAGAAGATCCTCGAGACAGTGCAGGAGCCGCTCACCATCGGCGGGATGCCGATCGTGGTCTCGGCCAGCATCGGCATCGCGCTGTATCCCGAAGATGGTCACGATCCGGAGTCGCTGCTGCGCAATGCGGACAGCGCGATGTATCGCGCGAAGGAAGAAGGCCGCAACACCTATCAGCTCTGCACGAACGAGATGAAGCAGCGCGCGCTCGAGCGGCTGTCGGTCGAGAGTCGCTTGCGCACCGCGCTTCGCGATCAGCAGTTGATGCTCGCGTATCAGCCGCAGATCAATCTCGTCACCGGCCGCACCATCGGCGTCGAAGCGCTCGTGCGTTGGAACGATCCGCTGCGCGGCGTCGTCGAGCCGGCCTCGTTCATCCCCATCGCCGAAGAAACGCGCCTCATCCTCCCCCTCGGCGAATGGGTCCTGCGCACCGCTTGCCGGCAGATGAAGGAGTGGCACGACCGCGGCGCGGGGCCGATGCGCATCGCCGTGAATCTCTCGGCGCGCCAGTTCCAGCAGCACGATCTCGTCGAGATGGTGCGCAGCGCACTCGACGACGCGAACCTCGGTCCGTCCTCGCTCGATCTCGAGATCACGGAAACGACCGCGATGCAGAATGCCGAGGTGACGGTGGAGACGCTGCATGCGCTGCGTGCGCTCGGCGTCGGGATCTCGATCGACGACTTCGGGATGGGCTATTCGTCGCTCAACTACCTGCGGCGTTTTCCGCTGAACGCGGTGAAGATCGATCGCGCGTTCGTCAGTGACATTACGTCGAACAACGGCGACGCCGCGATCGTATCGGCTGTGATCGGCATGGCGCGCAGCCTGCGGCTGAGAGTGCTCGCGGAAGGCGTCGAGACCGCGGAACAGTTCGCTTTCCTCCGCAGCCGCGAGTGCGATGAGGCGCAGGGTTATTACTTCAGCCGCCCGATCGCCGCGGATGACATGACGCGGATGCTGATCGACCGGCGATCCGTGCTGGTACGCTAAAGGCGGTTCCTCGGGTTCCTCGGGTTCCTCGGGTCCCTCGGTGGGTTGTCTCCCCTCCGAGGAACCCCGAGGAACCCCGAGAACCCCCGACCCCGAGAACCCGGTGCGGAACTCGCACTGCTCCTCGGCAGGAGGAGTTTCCCCATGGCCATCGACCCAATCTGGATCTGGATCGGTCTCGTCGCGCTGTCGCTGATCGTGATCGTCGGCCTGATCGCGCGCGGATCGCGGCGTTCGCGCACGGAGTCGCTGCGCGAGCAATTCGGAGGTGAATACGACCATGCCGTCAGCGAAGCCGGCAATCGCAAACGTGCCGAGCGCGAGCTCGTGGCGCGCACGCAGGAAGTCGAAAAACACGACATTCGCTCGCTGAACGCGTCAGAGCGCGAGCGGTATCGCGGCGATTGGCAGCGTGTCGAGCAACATTTCATCGAGCGGCCGACCACCGCAGTCGTCGAAGCGGACGAGCTCGTCGCGGACATCATGCGCGTGCAGGGTTACCCGATGGGCGACTTCGCGAAGCACGCGGCACATTTGTCTGTCAAACATCCACGCGTCGTGGAGCACTATCGCGCCGGACATCGCGTGATGGAAGGAGCGCCCGGCAGCGCGTCGACCGAGGACATGCGGCAGGCCATGCTGCACTACCGCGCGCTCATCGAGCAGTTGCTGGGCGAGGGGAGCGGCGATGTCGTGACCGACTTGCCGCGCACGAATGAAGTGGCTAGCGCGCCGCCAGGGACGCAGTCGTCTCGGTCGTCTGAACCGGCGCGTCCAGGGTCACGGGATACTTCCCGGTGAAGCACGCGGTGCAGTAGCGCTCGCGCGGATCGTCGCCGTTTTTCACGGCCTCGAGGAGGCCGTTCTCACTCAGGTAACCGAGAGAGTCGGCTTCGATGAAACTGCGGATCTCTTCGAGGCTGTGCGTCGCTCCGATGAGCTGCGTGCGCTCGGGCGTGTCGATGCCGTAGTAGCACGGCCACGACGTCGGCGGCGAGGAGATGCGCATGTGCACTTCCGCCGCGCCCGCGTCCTTGAGCATGCGCACGATCTTCTTCGACGTCGTGCCGCGCACGATCGAGTCGTCGATGAGCACGACCCGTTTGCCCTTGACCAGGTGCTGTACGGGATTGAGCTTCACCTTCACGCCGAAGCTGCGGATCGATTGCTTCGGCTCGATGAACGTGCGCCCGACGTAGTGATTGCGGACCAGGCCGTACTGGAAGGGGATGCCGCTTTCGAGCGAGTAGCCGAGCGCGGCGAAGACGCCGGAGTCGGGCACTGGGACGACGATGGCGTCGTGCGGCTCGATCGGATGCTCGCGCGCCAGTTGCGCGCCGAACTTCTGGCGCACGTCCGCGACGCTGTTGCCGAAAACGACGCTGTCGGGCCGCGCGAAGTAGACGTGCTCGAAGATGCAGCGCGCCTCGCGCGGCGCCGTGCCTTCGCGAACGACACGCACCGCGGGCATCACGCCGTCGGGACGCTCGATCACGAGCACTTCGCCCGCCCGAATCTCGCGGACCGTTTCGGCACTGATCAAATCGAACGCACACGTTTCGGATGAGATCGCGTACGCGTGTTCGAGCTTGCCGAGCACGAGCGGCCGGAAGCCGTACGGATCGCGCGCGGCGAAGATGCGTCCCGGCGCGAGCAGCGCCATCGCATACGCGCCCTGCAACTGCGCGAGCGCATCGAGCAGCGCGCCTTCGAGGTCCGGCTTCTTCGAGCGCGCGATGAGGTGCACGATCACTTCGCTGTCGGCGGTCGAGTTGAAGATCGCGCCTTCTGCCTCGAGCTTGCTTCGCAGCTCACCGCCATTGACGAGGTTGCCGTTGTGCGCGACGGCGATCGGCCCCTTCGACGTATGCGCGACGATCGGCTGCGCGTTGCACAGCATCGACCCGCCCGCCGTCGAGTAGCGCACATGTCCGACCGCCGTGTCGCCCGGCAACCGCGCCAGCCGCTCGGCGTTGAAGATGTCGGCCACGTAACCCATCTCCTTCTCCGAGACGATCTTGTTGTCCTCGGTCACCGAAGCGATCCCGGCCGACTCCTGCCCGCGATGCTGCAACGCGTAGAGCCCGAGGTAGACGAGGTTCGCCGCGTCGCTCCTGCCGAGGACGCCAAAGACACCGCATTCTTCGTGGAACTTGTCGAACATTCGAAGCTGTAGACAACGAGGATTAGAGCACGGAAATTCGGCTCTCGAGTCAGGGCCAGTCGGTATTGGTGCAGGAGCTGTGCTCCGCGACAAAGATTCGCAGCAGAACGTCGAGGCTCGCTGGTGCGACGGCATGACGCAGTCCTGATTGCACATCTACACCCTGCGTCAACTGCTGCACCTGCGGCAGGACTTGGGGCAACAGCATCCCCAGTGTGGTGTTGGGCGAAAGAGCTTCCGGCCGCGCGCATGGGTTTCCATCCATGACGGACGCGATATTACGCGGCACGATTCCATATCGGCGCTCGAGTAGACGGCCGTAGTTCGTGAAATGGAGCGACACGTCGGGGGTGTGCAGCGTATTGCGCAGAGACGGCTCATTGATGATGATGATGAGTGTGAGACCTTCCAGATCGAACGGGACTCTGCTCCGATCGCCACGTTTGACGTACATCGTGACGACGTTTTGCGTGGCGGTTGTCTTGAAGACGGTCGAGGCGGGGACGCACTGGCTACGCACAAAGTCACCTCGACGGGAAAACTTTCCTTCGTAGGTCTTCAGTCCGATGATGTCGAGATCCCCTTGCGGATAGTGAATCCACGCCACGACATCATCGTGCGGCCGCATCTCCTTGATCGGTTCGTCAAGGAGCGAGTTCGTGATCGGTTCGCCGAGGGTGGGAGTGAAGCTCTGGAAGGCCGCGGATGCCGACGCACCGCCGGCCTCGACTCCGTCTTCGAAGATGACCTCGTCACCTTGTTTGAACTCGTGAAGTCTAAATCGCGGTGTCGTATCGATTCGGTCGATTATGCCCATGAATGGCAAGTGGTGCTGATCGGAGACCAGAGCCACGCCTTCCTTGACGTCGAGTCCGCCGATCGTGTCGTCGCCGATGTGGGTCATCAGGCCGAACATCCACAGAATCAGAGTCGCACTGTTCACGATCTCTCCTCCTTTTCATCGATTGCAGCCTTGTAATTGCACAGATGCCCATACCTTTGGAGAGACGCAGATCGGATTTTCCGAGCGCAGCATGGCTATTTGCGCCTGCCGCAGCGCGACGGCGGCGCTGCTGCCTTGGTCGCGCAGACGAAAGAACTCCCGCATCAGTTGCGAAGTCGCGGCGTCTTCGACGTTCCAAAGCGTGGCGATCACGTTGTGAGCACCTGCGGCGAGAAAAGCACGCGACAGGCTGCGCACACTTCCGCGGCCTCCACCAAATGCACCGGTGCGGCAGCCGGCCAACGTCACGAGACGCAGATTGCCCAGATTCTGCGACGCGATTTGGCGGAGGTACAGCGCTCCGTCGGAGCCCTGGTCGGGCGCGAGAACGATGACCGAGCGCCACGCATCCTCGAGATCCGCAATGGCGTGGGTAGCGAGATGTGCGGCACCGCTTCTTGCGAGCACTGCTGCGACCCGCGACGGCGTTGCGTCCATTCCCGCGAGAACGTCGACGATACGGCCCGCCGCGAGCCATGTCGCGTCCGTGCGCGCATAGGGAAGACGCTCCATGTTCCCGAACGTCCCCACGTCGAACTCCGGGTCGGCGACGATGGCGATCTTTGTGCGACGATCCTGTGGCACCGGTGTCTCGTGCGCATGGCGGATGAACATCGATGCGCTCGCGGCGTGAACGAGCGTGAAGTCTTCGACGAGGTAGCGGTCCGTCGGAGCGATGAGCATGGCCAGAGGGATCACTGCAATGGTCTCGTCGGGCACGACGACCACGGTTGCGCTGCCGCGCCAGGCTGCGACGACCGGTGCGATCAGAAGGTCATAGAGCTCGCGCGCGGCCGCCCGCTGTCGCGCGATGTTATCGCCGTGCACACCTCCTAGCAGACGCTCGGTCAGCTCCATAACCCGCGCTCGCGGTGCAGCAAGCACCCATTCGTGATGACGCCGATGACGGATTATCGAGACGAGGGTTCCGACGCTGGTAGTCGTGTAATGAACGACAACGGTATCGGCGGGAACGTGGGCAGCGATCGCGCGAATCGGCATGGCGACGTCCTGTTTGCGCGCATCGGCCTCCGTGAGCCCGCGCGCGCGGAACCTCTCGGCGATGTCGGCCGCCTCTCCGAGACGCTGCTGTTTCACCAGCAGTTCGATCAGTTTTTCATACGCGTCATCGACACCGCCATAGAACGTGTCCCGCAGATCATCGCGTGCGATCGATCCTGCTGCCCGCTCATCAGCCTCCAGCGCTGCGCGAAGATCGGCTTCCGCTGCGTCCGAGCGGCGCGCCGCAAGATGCGCTTGTGCGCGCTCGACGTACGCGCTGGAGAGACGGACAAAGTTCGCCGTGCGCAGCCGATAGTCGATTACATGCGTGAGGAGTTTGGTGGCACGCTCGGCATCGATCCGGAGGAGCGATGTTCCTTCGACGAAATCAAGCTCGTGCTGCACCTCTTCGCGCATTGCCGTGTCGACAATGTGATCGGCTGCTACACGCGCCGACTGCAGGTCCGGAAGAATTTCACCATTCGCGTGCGCATCTGCAACGGCACGCCAGAGTTGCGCGTCGAATCGCAAACGCGGCGAGACGAACTCAGTCTCGATGGCAACTGCAAACCACGACGCCGCTGCGTCCCAACGACGCTCTAGGAGCTCGTCGCGCCCCGCGCTGATCAGCGCTGCTTCCCAGAGCGATGCCTTACCAGTTGCTGACGCGGCGGCGAAGACACGGCCTCGCAGAGCACGTGAGTCCGATGCGCGCCCGAGGCGTCGCAGCGTCGCGGCGGCTGAATTCTCGATGCGCGCAGCGTTCTCATCCTCGCCAACCCCGCGAAAGTGCTCCGCCGACTCGAGTGCAGCGCGCAACGAGCCGTAAGGCTGGCCGGAGATCCCGGCGACGGTCGATCGCAGCCACTGCAGCTGGGCGCGTAAGGCGCGGTACGGTTCCGGCGCGTTCACGAGCACGCCTTCCATCACCTCGCGCGCACGTTCGATCTGATGTGCGTCGACTAGCGCATTGGCGCGGTAGTAGCCAGCCACGAGAGCCATTGGGCTGCCGGCGGTTGCGAACTGTTTCTCTGCTGCCTCGAGATGCGGCAACGCGCCGAGCACACGTGCGCTCTCGGTCGCGTACAGCAGGCGCCCGCGGCGATAGGCGAGATGCGCCTGTGCGATCGATTGCGGGCGTGACGTCGTGTCGATGCAGCGCACCGCGTCGGCGAGCAGCGTATCGCCGAGTCGCTGCGCACGCGTCGCGCCGACGCGTCGGGCGATGCCGAGCCAATGCGAGGCAGCGACTTGATCGCGCGCGACGAATGCATCTGCCCAGCGCGCGAGATAATCCGACTCCGCGAATGTCCTGGCGTATTGCGGAAACTCGAGCGCGATGGACTCCACGTCTTTTCCGCGCTCCAGCTTCGCTCGTGCACTCTTCCAACGCTCGGTGAGACTGGGGCGTTGCAGCGCAGCCACACGCTGCCGAGCCTCCACGGACCACTCGGAGGCAGGATCGATCGCGCGATACCGCTCGAATGCGCGCACGGCAGGCGGATGGAGTGACAGCGCCGCCAGCACAAGCGCTCGATTGAACAGCGCACTTTGCGAAGCCGGATCGATGCGGATCGCGCGATCCGCAGCCGCCAGTGCAGAGGCGTACATCCCCGCATCCTCTTCGGCAGCTGCGAGCTCGTAGCGCGCGGCGGCGAGATCGCTCCACAGCACAGCATCGTTTGGTTTGCTCTGCGCAAGCGTGGTGAGGGACTGGACCGCCTGCTGGTGCTTTCCGAGTAACAATCGCGCGACCGCCCCTGCGCGGTCGGTGGCTAGATGGCTCGCGAGCACATCCCCTGCGGCACCGCGCATACGAGTCAGGGAATGCGTCGTTCGTATCGCTTCGCGCGTTCGTCTGGGCGCGGGCCGATGCGCAAAGCCGCTGATCCGCGCCACGGTCGGCCTTTCCTCGAGCCGCTCCATCTCCGCCGCGAGCCGTGCCATCGGATCGCGCCCGCGCGTGCAGCCCAGGAGCGCCCCGAGCAGGAGCGCTGTCGCAGGGGCATAGCCTCGCCGGAACTCGATCCGCATAGAGCGCCTCTTGCTGAATGCTGCATGCGCAGCTTACACCTGTGATAAACACCACCCAACTTCATCAACGAGGTATCGAACCCATGACCGCCACTACCCCTGTCACCCCCTCCCTTCGCGAAGTCGCCGAGTCGGGCGGCAATCCGCTCCGGCTCAAGCGCATTCATCACGTCGAGTTCTGGGTCGGAAACGCGAAGCAGGCCGCGTTTTTCTATCGGAAGGCGTTCGGATTCTCGCAGCTCGCGTACTCAGGGCTGGAGACCGGGAACCGGCAGTTTGCCTCGTATGTGCTCGCGCAGCAGAAGGTGCGCTTCGTGCTGTCCACGCCGTTCGATCCCGATCACGCCGCGAGTGACCATGTCCGCCGTCATGGCGACGGCGTGCGCGACATCGCGCTGCTCGTCGAAGACGCCGACTTTGCGTATGCCGAGGCGGTGCGGCGGGGGGCGGTCGGGGTGGCGGAGCCGCACGATCTCACCGACGAGCGCGGAACCGTGCGGCGCGCGGCGGTGCGCACCTACGGCGACACCATCCACTCCTTCCTCAGCTACAAGGACTACCACGGCGCGTTCCTGCCGGGATTCACGACGGCGGAGATTGCGGGCGAGCCAGTGGGCATCGCCGCGGTCGATCACATGGTCGGCAACGTGGAGCTCGGCGCCATGAACCAGTGGTGCGAGTGGTACTCGAACGTGATGGGCTTCTCGCGCTACATCACCTTCGACGACAAGGACATCAACACCGAATACTCCGCCCTCATGTCGATCGTGATGAGCGACGACAACCGCGTCGTGAAGTTCCCCATCAACGAGCCCGCGGCCGGCAAGAGAAAGAGCCAGATCCAGGAGTACCTCGAGGCGTACTACGGCCCCGGCGTGCAGCACGTGGCGCTGCTGTGCGGCAACGTCATCGACACGGTCACGAAGCTGAAGAACAACGGCGTCGAGTTCCTCAGCGTGCCGGACAGCTACTACGCCGAGCTGCCCTCGCGCGTCGGCACGATCGATGAGCCGATGGACGAACTGCAGAAGCTGGGCATCCTCGTCGACCGCGATGAAGAAGGGTACCTGCTGCAGATCTTCACCAAGCCGGTGCAGGATCGCCCGACCGTATTCTTCGAGATCCTGCAGCGCAAAGGCGCACGCGGCTTCGGCAAGGGCAACTTCAAGGCGCTCTTCGAGTCCATCGAGCGCGAGCAGGCGAGACGCGGAAATTTGTAGGCGGCTGTGATGATGAGGAGTCTCAGAGTTCCAGAGTCTCAGAGGGTTTTTGGCCACGGAGCGCGATTCGGCGCCTTCGACTCTCTGAGACTCTGAGACTCTGAGACTCGCTCCGAGGCAATCGCACAACAACATGTCTTCGTACCAATCCGGCTTTCACAACGAATTCGCCACCGAGGCGCTCGAAGGCGCGCTGCCGGTCGGTCAGAACTCGCCGCAGAAAGTGCGGCACGGCCTCTACGCGGAACAATTCAGCGGCTCCTCGTTCACGGTCCCGCGCGCGAACCAGCAGCGCTCGTGGCTCTATCGCATCCGCCCGAGTGTTTTGCATGAGCCGTTCGCGGCGATCGATGCGCGGCTCCTGCGCGGCTCGCCATTCGATGAAGTGCCGACGCCGCCGAATCAGTTTCGATGGGATCCGTTGCCGATCCCGACGAAGGCCACCGATTTCATCGAAGGCCTGACCACGATCGCCGGCAACGGCGACTCGATGCAGCACGCCGGCGTCGGCATCCACATCTATGCGTGTAACCGCTCGATGGAAGGACGCTTCTTCTACGACGCCGACGGCGAGCTGCTTTTCGTCCCCGAACGCGGCGCGCTCATACTGCGCACGGAGCTCGGCATCATCGAGGTCACGCCCGGCGAGATCGCCGTGATCCCGCGCGGGACGAAGTTCCGCGTCGAGCTCCATGGCGCGGACGCGCGCGGCTATCTCTGCGAAAACTTTGGCGCGCCGTTCCGTCTCCCGGACCTCGGCCCCATCGGCTCCAACGGCCTCGCCAATCCGCGCGACTTCCTCACACCCGTCGCGGCCTTCGAAGACGTCGGCGGCGACTTCGAGCTCATCGCGAAATTCGGCGGCCGACTCTGGTCCGCGCGCATCGACCACTCGCCGCTCGACGTGGCCGCGTGGCATGGCAACTATGCGCCGTACAAATACGATCTCGCGCGATTCAACGCCATCGGCACGGTGTCGTTCGATCATCCGGATCCATCGATCTTCACCGTGCTCACGTCGCCATCCGACACCGCGGGCATCGCGAACTGCGACTTCGTGATCTTTCCGCCGCGCTGGATGGTTGCCGAGCACACGTTCCGTCCGCCGTACTTTCATCGCAATGTGATGAACGAATACATGGGCCTCATCAAAGGCACGTACGACGCGAAGGCGGAAGGCTTCGTGCCCGGCTCCGGCAGCCTGCACAACTGCATGTCCGGACACGGACCCGACGCCGCCACCTTCGACGCCGCCTCCACCGCTGAGCTCCAGCCCAGCTTCCTGGGCGACACGCTCGCGTTCATGTTCGAAACGCGCTTCGTCATTCGTCCCACGAAGTTCGCACTCGAAACGCCGTTGCTGCAGCGCGATTACTGGCAGTGCTGGCGCGGCCTGCGCCGCAACTTTCGTCCGGAATGATCGCGAAGTCACTGCGCACGCTGCTCGACGGCCTCATTGACTATGCGGGCCTCTTTCCGCCAGCCGCGCTGTCGATGCAGGACGCGGTGCGCAATTACGCGCGCTATCGCGAACAGCCGTACGCGTGGGCGCTTGGGCGCTTCGTCGTGCCCGCCGAGCGCGCTCACGAAGTGCCATCGGATTTCCCCCTGAGCGTCTTATGGAGTGCGGCGGCCGCAGCCGCCGCTTTCGAAAGCGGCGGCCGCGGCCGCCGCACTCCATACGAAGTGAAAGCCGCGAACGTCGACGACGTTGAACGCATCGCGACCGATGCGGACGGCCGCACTGTGTATGTCGAGATCACCGACCTCACCTTGCTCGACGCCATCGCGCGTCACGGCCTGCGCGCGAAGATCCGCACCGGCGGCCTCACTCCCGACGCGTTGCCGCCCGTCGGAAACGTCGCCGAGTTTCTGCGCGCGTGCAAAGCGGCCGGCGTCGCATTCAAAGCGACGGCCGGGCTGCATCATCCGTTGCGTTGTGTAAAACCGCTGACCTACGAGGCCGACGCGCCAACCGGCACGATGCACGGCTTCCTCAACGTCTTCCTCGCGGCCGCGATGCTCGAGCACGGCGACGACATCCTGCGCGAAGAAGACGCGCGCGCATTCGCATTCGACGATGAAGCGGCGTGGTGGCATGGCCATCGTGTGACCACCGACGAGCTGCGCATCATGCGCCGCGATTTCGCGACGTCGTTCGGCTCCTGCTCCTTCGAAGAACCAATCTCCGATCTCCGCGCCCTCGGATGGATCGAGTGAAATACACGATCGGCATTCAGCCCGATCTGCTGCCCGAAAATTCATTCTCCGATCGCTGGATCCCGCAACTCACCGCGATGGGCCATGAAGTCCGTCAGCTCATGGTGAGCGATCCTGATTTCATCGAGCGCGTCTCCGAGTGCGACGGTTTTCTCTGGTGGTTTCCGCCGCTGCCGCGCGCACGCGACGTCGGCAAGCGAATCCTTCCCGCGCTCGATCATGCCGCGCACGTCATGGTCCATCCCGACATGCGCAGTTGCTGGCATTTCGACGACAAGGTTGCGCAGACGTATCTGCTCCAGGCGTCCGGAGTCGCAACTCCGAAGACGTGGGTCTTCTGGCGCTACGACCACGCCGTCGCGTTTTTCCGCACCGCGCAATATCCGCTGGTGATGAAGCTCGCTTCCGGCGTGCGCTCGCAGAACGTGGCGCTGCTGCGCGACGCGACACACGCGGCACGGATGGCGCGCCGGATGTTCAGCAAAGGTGCGGAAACGCTCGATCCGCGTTCCTTCGCGATGTTGCGCGTGGCCAGCCGCCCGCTGCGCAACGCGATCCGGCGGGCATTGTCGCTGCCGCCGTTGCCGCTGCCCGAAGTGCACCGGAACTACATGCTCGTGCAGGAGTTCATCGCAGGAAACGACTTCGACACGCGCGTGAACATCATCGGCAACCGCGCGTTCGCGTTTCGCCGCGCGAATCGTCCGAACGACTTTCGCGCGAGCGGCAGCCGCAACCCCGACGACGATCCGTCGAAGATCGCGCTCGATGCGATCCGCCTCGCATTCGACGCATCGAAAAAACTGCGCATGCCGATTTTGTGTTTCGACATCCTTCGTCGAAAGGATGAGCCCGTGATCACGGAGATCAGCTATTACTTCAACGCGCTGACGATCGGTCAATGCCCCGGCCATTGGCGCATGAGCGGCGGCGAGCTTGAATGGATGGACGGCCGCATGCGCGCGGAAGACGCGGTGCTCGAAGATTTCCTCGAACGACTTTCATCATTTCGAAACAAATCCTGACGCACCCGTTACGAACTAATCCGACTCATGGCCGTAGGATCAACCCGGGTTCACCACAAGTGAGGTTGATCGATGGCCACGGCAGCGGCAACTGCAGACAGCATCGGTCCATATCGAGCGATCCGGCAGCTCGGCGCCGGCGGTATGGGCGAAGTGTTTCTCGCGCATGATTCGGAGCTCGGGCGGAACATCGCCATCAAGCTGCTTCCGCCGGACCTCGCGGCGGACGGCGAGCAGCTCACGCGCCTGCGCAACGAAGCGCGCAATGCTTCCGCGCTGAATCATCCGAACATCGTCACCATCTATGAAATCGGACGCGACGACTCCGCGCGCGCGTTCATGGCCATGGAGTACGTCGACGGACAGACGCTGCGCGAGCTGATGCGCGGCGGCGCGATGCCGGTGCGCAAGGCGTTGCAGATCGCGGTGCAGCTTGCCGATGGACTGGCCGCTGCACACAAACGCGGTCTCGTACACCGCGACCTCAAGCCCGAGAACGTCATGATCACGTCGGACGGCGTGGTGAAGGTGCTCGACTTCGGCCTCGCCAAGTCCGTCGCGGTCAACGACAACGACACGAACGTCTCGGAGCCCGGCACGCTGGTCGGCACATACGGCTACATGTCACCGGAACAGGCGCGCGCCGGCGAGATCGATTACCGCTCCGACCAGTTCGCGTTCGGTTCGATCCTCTACGAGCTGCTGACCGGCACTCGCGCCTTCGACGGCACGAGCGGCGTCGAGACGCTGTTCATGGTCGTGCGCGATGAGCCGCCGGCGCTGTCGATCGTCGCGCCGCACGTGCCGGCGCCGCTGCGCTGGATCGTCGATCGCTGCCTCTCGAAAGATCCCGATGATCGTTACGTCGCCACGCGCGATCTCGCGCGCGATCTGCAATACATCCGCGACCACTTCAGCGAGACCGGCGTGGCCACGCCCATCCGTGAAAAGGACTCGCTCGCGATCCGCGCGAAGAAGAGCTGGCCGATCGCGGCCGCCGTGGTCATCGCCGTGATTGCCGCCGCCTCGGTGACGGCATATGTGCGCCAGCCCGAGCCGCGCAGCATCACGTCGGAGCGTTATCTCACGTACTCCGGTAACGATTACTCGCCGGCGGTCTCGCCGGACGGAAAACTGCTTGCGTTCGCATCGTCGCGCGACGGCGTGCAGCGAATCTGGCTCAAGCAGGTCGCGGGCGGCGGCGAGGTCGCGCTCACCGAAGGTATCGACGATTTTCCGCGCTTCACTCCCGATGGCGCATCGGTGCTCTACGTTCGCGCCGATCCCGAGCGCCGCCGTCCCGGCTCCCTCTGGCGCGTGGCGGTGGTCGGCGGCGAGCCGCGCCGTGTGCTCGACGAAGTGACCACCGCCGATGTTTCGCCCGACGGAACGGAGATCGCGTTCACGCGTCCGGTGCCGGTCAAAGGCGGAGCGCTGGCCGGCATCTTCGTCGCCGGCATCGATGGCGCTAACGCTCGCGAGCTCGCGCGCTCCGACGTCGGCACGCTCCATCCGCGCTGGTCGCCGGACGGAAAATCGATCGCGGTGGTGATCACGAGAGGCGGACGCGTCACGCAGGCCGCGCTGATCATCGACGCTGCCACCGGAAAGACCAAAGAGCTCGCCGCGCCGCCGAAAGCGGGCGAGATGTCGTCCGTCATCTGGACCGCCGACAGCAAAAACGTCATCTATGTTCGCGCGCAGTCGGTCGAAGCCGTGGTCGGCAGCAGCGCGCACGTGATCCGGCAGAACGTGAAAACCGACGAGACCGAGATCGTCGGCTGGACGTCGCACAACGGTCTCGTGCTCGATGCGATGCGCGACGGCACACTCGTGCTCGACGTGCGCAGCCCGCGCGACAACCTGCGCGCGATCTCCGGAGCGACCGAGCGCTGGATCACGCGCGGCAACAGCAGCGATCGCCAACCGTCGTACGCGCCCGACGGCAAAGCCGTGCTCTTCTCTTCGAACCGCAGCGGCAATCTCGATCTCTGGTCCATCGCCACCGACGGCGGCACCGTCCGCCGCATCACCGATGACGGCGCGGAGGACTGGGATCCGGGATTCACCCCGGACGGGAAGAAGATCGTCTGGAGCTCGGGCCGCAGCGGCAATCTCGAGATCTGGATCGCGAACGCGGACGGCAGCGATGCCAAGCAGATCTCGCACGACGGCGTCGACGCCGAGAATCCCACCGCCACCGCCGACGGTCAGTGGATCGTGTACTGCTCGTTCAATCCCGCCAAGTCCGGCATCTGGAAAGTGCGCGCTGACGGTACGCAGGCCACGCACATCGTGAAAGCGCGCACTTCGCTGCCCGAGGTGTCGCCGGATGGGCAGTACGTTGCGTATCGGCTGGCGTTCGACACGCGCACCGCGCAGCCGTTGGTGCGCGTCGCACGCGTGTCGGATGGGAAGGACATGGGCGTATCCATCCCCATCCGCCTCCTTCGCCGCACCAGCGCCATCCTCGGCCGCACGCGCTGGATGCCGGACGGAAAAGCGATCGCATTTCTCGCTCAGAACGAGGAGGGCATCAACGGCGTGTTCGTGCAGGACTTCGTGCCGAACACCGACACGTCCGCCACCAGGCGCCCGCTCGGCGGCTTCGATCGCGAGCGCGCCACGGAATCGTTCGGCATCGCGCCAGACGGCAAGACCCTGACCGTAGCAGGCTGGGAACAGCTCTTCAGTCTTTTCTCGATCGAAGGCGTTCCCGGAGTGACCAAGAACATCGCCAGGAAGGAGAGCTAGTCATGTCCTCATCGTCTGTCGTACTGAAAGGGATCGACGCCCGCACGTTCACCGAGATGGAGTCGTTCGTGAAGGACCTCGAGGGGCGTCCCGTGGAGCGGCTGCTGCGCGATCTTCCGGAGCTCTGCGACCTGCCGATGACGAAGGTCTCGCTGGTGTCGTACGTGATCGCCGGCAAGTTCCGCGCGGCCGAACCGGACGAGCGGAATCACATGCGCGAGAGCGTGGCCGCGACGTTCGAGAAGCTGCCGCCGGGTGAGACGAAGGAGCGCGTGGGCGTGATTCTCGATCGGCTGCGCTGACGGAACGCCGCCGTCTCGGCGGCTGAGCAGGGAGCGTCCCGCTCCCGTCCCACCGCGGCGGGACGCCGCCCGCTCAGCCGGCGGGACGCCGGCGTTCCGCTAGACTCCGGCGATGTTTCCCATCGAGAACCTCCCCTACGGAGTCTTTCGCCACGACGGCGAGCCCCACATCGGCGTCGCCTTCAACGATCACATCCTCGACCTCCACGCATGCGCGCGCGGAGGGCTCATCGACGAGCCGTCGCTGCTCCAGCCGCAACTGAACGCATTCATGGCTCGCGGCGTTGCGCGCGATGTGCGTGCGCGCATCACCGAGCTTCTCGAGCGCGGCACCGCCGATGAGCATCTCGTCGTGCGCGCCGGCGCGGAGATGCTGCTGCCGATGCGCGTCGGCGACTACACCGATTTCTACGCCAGCGTCCATCACGCCACCAACGTCGGCTCGATGTTCCGTCCCGACAATCCGCTGCTGCCCAACTACAAGTGGGTTCCGATCGGCTATCACGGCCGCGCGTCGTCGATCGTCGTGAGCGGCACGCCGGTCCGCAGGCCGCACGGTCAGACGCGCGATGGGGAAGTGCCGCCGGTCTTCGGTCCGTCGAAACGCCTCGATTACGAAATGGAGCTCGGCATGGTCATTGGCCGCGGCAACATGCTCGGCGAACCGATCCCGGTCGATCGCGCGCTCGAGCATGTTTTCGGCTTCTGCCTCGTCAATGACTGGTCCGCGCGCGACATCCAGACCTGGGAGTACCAGCCCCTCGGCCCCTTTCTGGCGAAGAACTTCGCCACGTCGACCTCGCCGTGGATCGTCACGATGGAAGCGCTCGAGCCGTTTCGCACGCGCGCGTTCGAACGCGCGGAAGGTGATCCGCAACCGTTGCCGTATCTCGCGGACGACACCGGCTTCGACATCAACGTCGAAGTCTGGCTGCGCACCGCGAAGATGAGCGAGCCGGTGCGCCTCAGCCGCGGCAACTTCCGCGACATGTACTGGACCGTCGCGCAGCTCGTCGCACATCACACATCCAACGGCTGCAACCTCGTCCCCGGCGATCTGCTCGCGAGCGGCACCATCTCCGGCACGTTGAAGGATTCGCGCGGCTCCCTGCTCGAGCTCGCGTGGCGCGGAACCGAGCCGATCGAACTGCCGAGCGGCGAGACGCGCAAATTTCTCGAGGACGGCGACGAGGTGATCCTCCGCGCGTACTGCGAGCGCGAAGGCCACGCGCGAATCGGGTTCGGGGAATGCACGGGATTGATAGTGGGATGAAAGAGCGGGTTCCTCGGAGTTCCTCGGAGGGGACAAAACCTAGAGGATTCTCGCCCCCCGAGGAACTCCGAGGTACCCCGAGGAACCCGAGGAACCGCTTCATGAACTACGACCTCATCGAATCCGACGGCGTCCCCGTCAAAGCCTGGACCCGTGGCGTGCCGATCGAAGACGCCGCGCGACAACAGCTCCTCAACGTGGCGCGCCTTCCGTTCATCTATCGCTGGATCGCCGCGATGCCCGACGTGCACTGGGGGGTGGGCGCGACCGTCGGCAGCGTGATTCCCACGAAGAAAGCCATCATCCCGGCCGCGGTCGGCGTCGACATCGGCTGCGGCATGATGGCCCTGCGCACGACGCTGGACGCGTCGCAGCTTCCCGACAATCTCAAGACGGTCCGCACCGCCATCGAGCGTGCTGTTCCGCACGGCCGCGCCTCATTTCAGCACGCGCCGTCGCGCCAACTCGAAGTGTGGGCGTCGCTCGAGCCGCGCTACAGGGCGATCGTCGCCAAACACCCGAAGCTCGGCAAGGGCAACGATCTCAATCAACTCGGCACCCTCGGCACCGGCAATCACTTCATCGAAGTCTGCCTCGACGAGAACGCGCATGTCTGGTTCCTGCTGCACAGCGGCTCGCGCGGCGTCGGCAATCGCATCGGAACGTACTTCATCGAGCTCGCGAAGCAGGACATGCGGCGCGCACACATCGACCTGCCGGACGCCAACCTCGCGTATCTGCCGCACGGGACGCAGCACTTCGACGATTACGTCGAGGCGGTGCAATGGGCGCAGGATTTCGCGATGTGGAACCGCAGGCTGATGATGGAAGCGGTCGTCGATGCCGTGCGCAAGAGCGGCGCCGTGCCTCCGTTCCAGGCGACGGAAGAAGTCGTGAACTGCCATCACAACTACGTGGCCGTGGAGGAGCACTACGGCGAGCAGGTTTTCGTCACGCGCAAAGGTGCGGTGCGGGCGGCCGAGGGAGATCTCGGCATCATTCCCGGGAGCATGGGTGCGAAGTCCTTCATCGTGCGCGGCAAGGGCAATCCGGAGAGCTTCAACAGTTGCAGCCACGGCGCGGGACGGACGATGTCGCGCACCGAAGCGAAAAGGCGATTCACGCTCGACGATCACATCAAGGCGACGCACGGCGTCGAGTGCCGCAAAGATCGTGACGTGCTCGATGAGACGCCAGCCGCCTACAAACCGATCGAGGCGGTGATGGAAGCGCAGAAGGATCTCGTCGACGTCGTGCACACGCTGCGGCAGGTCGTGTGCGTGAAGGGGTGATGCTCGAGATCGACGGCTCGTTCGGTGAGGGCGGCGGGCAGATCCTGCGCACTTCGCTGTCGTTGTCGCTGATCACGCAGACGCCGATCCGCATCACGCGCATCCGTGCGAAACGCAAAGTGCCCGGCCTCGCGCGGCAGCATCTGACGTCCGTGCTCGCCGCGGCGCGCATCGGCGACGCGCAGGTCGAAGGAGCAGAGGTCGGGTCGATGGAGCTGACCTTCCGACCGCAGGAAGTGCAGGGTGGCCACTACACTTTCGCGATCGGTACTGCGGGTAGTACCACACTCGTGCTGCAGACGATCCTCATGCCTCTGCTGCTCGCGCAGAAGCCGTCGGCGATCGAGCTCGAAGGCGGCACGCACAACTCCGGCTCGCCTTCGTTCGACTTTCTCACGCGCTCGTTCCTGCCGCTGCTCGCGCGCATGGGCGCGACTGTCGATGTGAGGCTCGAACGCGCCGGCTTCTATCCCGCGGGCGGCGGCAGGATCGCGGTGAAGATCGAGCCTGCGAAGCTCGGAACGCTGACGGTGATCGAGCGCGGAAAGGTGCTCGCGCAGCATGCACATGCGGTCGTCGCGAACCTCCCGCTCGACATCGCGCATCGCGAGCTCGCGGTCGTCGGGTGGCAAGGCGAGGCGGAGACGGTGACGTCCGCCGGTCCAGGCAACGTGCTGATGCTCGAGGTCGAGTGCGAGCACGTCACCGAAGTCGTCACCGGCTTCGGCCAGCGCGGCGTGCGCGCGGAAGAAGTCGCACGCCGCGCTTTGGCAGAAGCGCAACGCTACCTCGACTGCGATGCCGCCATCGGCGAACATCTCGCCGATCAGTTGCTGCTGCCGATGTCGCTCGGTGGCGGCGGAACGTTCACGACGCTCGAACCATCGCTGCACACCCGCACGAATGCGGACGTCATTCGCATGTTCGGCGTAGCCGGCGTGCGCATCGAAGAGGCTGGCGATCGATTCGCCGTGACGGTCTAACGCCCATCGGTCACAGTCGGCTCCGGTTTCCGGCCATACATTCCGGCCATGAACAAAACATGGGCCGTCGCTTCGCTGCTATTCGTGTCGGGACTGTGCGCGCTCGTTTATCAGACCGTCTGGATGCGCGAGCTGCGCCTCGTCTTCGGCGCATCGACATTAGCCGGCGCCGCAGTGTTGGCGATCTTCATGGGCGGCCTTGGCGCCGGCGCCGCCATTCTCGGCAAACGCGCGGACACGCACGAGCATCCGCTGCGTTTCTATGGATTGCTCGAGATCGGGATCGCGATCTCCGCAGCGCTCACGCCGTGGCTGATTGACGGTGTCCGCGTCGCGTACATCGCATCCGGCGGCTCGATCGTGTTGCGTTTCGCGCTCGCCGCGCTCGTGCTCGCGTTACCGACGTTTCTCATGGGCGCGACGCTTTCCGCCGCCGCGCGCAGCATCGCCGGCGACTCCGGCCGTCGCAGCGTCGCGCTGTTGTACGCGATGAACACCGCTGGCGCGGTGACTGGTGCCGTCGTCGCGGGATTCATCCTGCTCGAGCGTTACGGCAATCGCCAGACGCTGTTCACCGCCGCGGGACTCAATCTCGCGATCGGCGTGGCCGCACGCTTCAGTCGATCGACTCCCCCGAGGAGCTCCGAGGAACCCCGAGGAACCCGAGGGACTCGGGGCGTGCGGCCCCTCCCCCGAACCATCGTCTGCGCCGCCGCCGCCATCACCGGCTTCGTCTTTCTCCTCATGGAGCTGGTCTGGTACCGCATGCTCTCGCCGCTCCTCGGCGGCACGACCTTCATGTTCGCGCTCGTGCTGGCGATGGCGCTGGCTGGCATCGGCATCGGCGGCGGTTTATACGCGCGCTGGCGCGGTACCACGCTCGCGACTTCCGGCGGTCTCGCCATCGCGCTCGCCCTCGAAGCGTTCGCGCTCGGCTTTCCCTACGCGATCGGCGACCGCATCGCGCTACTCGCGCTGAAGCTGCACGACGTCACGACGTTCGCGATGCAGATCGCCGGATGGGCGATCGTCACCGCGATCGTGGTACTGCCGGCCGCGATCGTCGCAGGTGTCCAGTTCCCGCTGCTGATCGCACTCCTTGGCGAAGGGAGAGAAGACGTAGGCCGCGACGTCGGCTCCGCGTACGCGTGGAACACCGCCGGCGCAATCGGCGGCTCGCTCGCCGGCGGTTTCGCGCTCATTCCTTACCTCGGCGCGACCGGCTGCTGGCGTTTGTGCGTGGCCATGCTCGTCGCGCTCGCAGCCGTCTTCGCGTGGCGTGCGCAACGCACGTCGCATCTGCTGTACGCGACGCTCACCGGCGGTGTGGCCGTCCTCGTGTTGTTCGCCGCCGGACCGACTGCGGTGTGGCGGCACTCCGGCATCGGTGCGGGACGCGCCCCGCAACTGGTCACGGCCGCCGATTCGCGTGTCTGGATGAACTCCGTGCGGCGCACGTTCCTCACCGAAGCGGAAGGCCGCGAGAGCAGCATCGCCCTTTTGCGCGACGACGACCTCGGTTTGATCATGAACGGCAAGTCGGACGGCTCGGCGCGACGCGATGCAGGTACGCAGGTGATGGCGGGGATGATCGCGGCGTTGCTGCATCCGCAACCGCGCACCGCGATGATCGTCGGACTCGGCACCGGCACGACCGCCGGCTGGCTTGCCGACGTGCCGTCGATGCAACGCGTCGACGTGGTGGAGCTCGAGCCCGCGGTGATTCGCATGGCGCGCGAGTACGCGCGTGTGAATCGCGATGTGCTCGACAATCCGAAGGCGCACGTCACGGAAGGCGATGCGCGCGAGCGGCTGCTGGTCTCGCGTGCGCGTTACGACATCATCTTCTCCGAGCCTTCCAATCCGTATCGCGCGGGCGTGGCCAGTCTGTACACGCGCGAGTTCTACCAGGCCGCCGCGGCGCGCCTGGCACGCAGCGGCATCTTCGCGCAGTGGGTGCAGACGTATTCGATCGACGCGGCTACCGCACGCACGATCTACGCGACGCTCACCTCGGTCTTCCCGCACGTACAGACCTGGACGACGAACCCGGGCGACGTCGTGCTGCTCGCGTCGCGCGAGCCGATCGTGCTCGACGCGAATGCGATGCGCCGCCGTCTCCAACAGGAGCCGTTCCGCGGCGCGGCGCATGCAGCGTGGCGCATCGAGTCAGCCGAAGGTGTGCTCGCGCATTTCATCGCGAATGAGGATGTCGCGGCGGCGTTGAGCAAAGATGCGCGCGAGCTCAACACCGACGATCGCCAGGTCATCGAGTTCGGATTCGCGCGTTCCCTCGGGCGCGATACGTTCGGCACGATGGACATACTCAAAGCAGCAGGCGATCGCCCACGTTCGATTCGCGGCGCGATCCAGTGGGATCTCGTCGCCGCGAATCGTGCATCGCTCGCGTACCTGCCGTCGGAAGACGCGCGCAACACGTTCGCGCGGATGTACGCCGCGTCGGAGTTCGGCAACGCGGCCGCGGCGTGGCGTGCATTGCCATGGACGCCCGCGAACTCGCGTCAGCTCGCCTCGGTCGCGCACGTGCTGGCGCTCGCGGGCGATGAACGTGCAGAAGGATTCGCGAAGACGCTGCGCGCGTGGCAACCGGCGGAGGCGGATGCGATCGTCGGAATTCTGAGGTACCGGCAGGATCGTGTTGCCGAGTCGCGCGAGCTCATCGCGTCGGCGTTGATGCGGTATCGCACCGATCCGTGGCCGATGCGCGGCGTCATGGAGTCCACGCTGGCCATCGCCGCCACGATTGCCGACGCGCGAATCCTCGAAGCACTGTCGGTCCCGTACGCCGTGTATCAACTCGAAGAAGTCCGGCGCTTCGCGTACGTCGCAGGAGCGTGGGCCGACGGCCGATGCAACTCGCGCACGCTCGGAGCGCTCGCAGCGTTCGAGCCGCATCCGCCGTGGGTGAAGGAGATCCTGCAGATGCGCGCACTTTGCTACGAGACGGTGCGAAGGGGAGAGCTCGCAGTGCGCGCGAGGAAGGAGTTGACGGAGTTCGAGAAGACGGAGGCGACGCAGATCGCCTCCCGCTGATCTCTGGATTGTTCACGTACCGGCCAGCGCGTGGATGTTGCCGTCCGGGTCCTTCAGCCACGCCAGCTTCATCGGACCGGCGAGGTGCAGGTCGCCGACGATCTTCGTATCCGGCAGGTCCGGGTAATGCTCGAACGTCGCGCCCTTCGACTTCAGCTCCTGCACGATCGACTCGACGTCCTTCCCGCAGTCCCACGTCACCGCGGTCGCCTGGTTCGTGCCGGCGTAGCGCGATTCGTACACGAACAACGCGAACTTGCCGCCCTGGTACGACAGCGATCCCGGCTCCTGCTGCGGCGTGAGCTTCAGTCCGAGCTTCCCTTCGTAGAACTCCTTCGCGCGGGCGAGGTCCTTTACTGCGACGGTGGCAATGGCGTCGTGGTCTCCGAGCATGGTGCCTCCTTAAACGAATTCGCGCGCGTATCGTACTAAACGCCATGAGCGTGTATCGCATCCGCGACCTTTTCTATGAACCCGGCTTCACGTATGCGCCTCATGCGCATGACGAGATGCAGATCAGCGTCGTGTTGCGCGGGACGTATGAAGAGGATGCGCGTGGCCTCCTGCATCACGCGTCAGCGGCGGATGTGGTGTTCAAGCCGGGGGGCACGCTGCATTCCGATGTATTCGCGGGAACGCGCATCATCTGCATCGACGGCGTCGCGGATGGCCTCGACCTCGGCGGTTATGCGTGGCATCGCGGAGGTGCGGTCACGGCGGCCGCTGTGCGTGTCGTGCGGCGGTTCCTCGGGAACGACGAAGTCGATGACGCGCTCGATGAGCTGTTCGCTGCACTCGCGCCGCGATCATTCACGGATCATGTCGTGGCAGAACGTGCGGCGACGATCATCGAGGACACCTTCGCGGACGCCGTGAGCCTGCGTTCGATCGCGAACGAGCTGCGTGTCCATCCGGTCTACCTCGCGCGCGTGTTCCGTCTTCGTTGGGGCTGCACGCCGCGCGAGTACCTCCAACGTGTGCGCGTGAGGCATGCCGCGCATCGCGTTGCTTCATCGCGTGAATCGCTTGCGGACATCGCGCTCGATTCCGGCTTCTGCGATCAGGCGCACATGACGCGCGTCTTCGGCCGCATGACCGGAGTCACACCGGCGGCGATGCGCCGGCTCGCGCGCGTGTGAGGTTGCAAACGTTCAATACACGTGACGCCGGCATCGCGATGATGTGCGCATGAAGAAGCTCGCCATTGTCCTCGCATTCGTAGGCTGCACCTCGGCGCGCGCTCCGCACGCCGATCTCCACGATCGACTGCACGCGATGCTCGCCGGCTATGAAAAGGACGGGTTCTCCGGCACGGTGCTCGTCGCGAAAGATGGAGCGCTCGTGCTGCACCGCGGATACGGCTTTGCGAATCGCGAGCGCGGCATCCGCAACGGCACCGACACGCTGTTCGAAGTGGCGTCGCTGACCAAGCCGTTCACGGCCGCCGCGATTCTGCAGCTCGAAGCGCAGGGCAAGCTGAAGACGAGCGATCCGCTGGAGCGCTGGCTGGGCCCCTTTCCGCCGGGGAAGGCGGCGGCCACGATTCACCATCTCGCCACGCATACCGGCGGATTGGTCCCGGACGGATCCGACCTCGGATCGGGTGAAGATCGCGATCAGTTCATCGCCGCGGTGAAGGCCGTGGCGATGGAGTCGGCGCCCGGCGGAAAATATCGCTACACGAACGCCGGCTACAGTGTGCTCGCCGCGGTCATCGAAACGGTCTCCGGTGATCCGTATGCGACGTATCTCCGCAGGCACATCGCACCGCGCGCGGGCTTGAAGGACATGTACTTCCGCGGCGAAACAGTACCCGCCGATCGCATGGCGCTCGGCTATCTCGGCACCGCGGACGAGGCAAAGCACAGCGCGCCGCCGCCGCTTCGCTGGGGCACCATCGGCGCGGGCGGGATGATCACGACCGTTGCCGATCTCCATCGCTGGTATGTCGCGTTGCGCGGCGGTCGCGTACTCGATCCGCCCGAGCTCCAGAAGATGTTTCATCCCTGGCCAACAGAGGGATACGGCTGGCACGTCGAGCGCGACGCGAGCGGCCGGCAGATGATTCACAAAGGCGGCGGCATGCGCGAATATGCGACGCAGATGATCGAGTATCCCGATGACGGCGTGCTGATCGTGTGGGCCAGCAACGACCTGCGGACGCGATGGAGGCAGACGCTGAATCGCGGCATCGCCGAGGTGGTGTTCGCGGCTGGTCGTTGAGTGCGTTACCATGCTTGAATTCCCGTAGTGAGAGGCGATCCCTGTCCCGATTCCCGGTCTTCCTCCTTGCGCTGTTGCTGCCGTTCATTGCTGTCGATCGCTATGGTGAGGACGCGCGCCCGACACTCCAGACCGTCGAAGGGACGCTGATCGTCGTCTGGGCCGATCCTCATCCCGAATCTTCGGCAGGAGGCGAGACCCGCTACTCGCTCGCCCTCGATGATGGGACGGTCAAGGAGTTACTCCTCAGCGGGCAGGAAAATGCCGCGTTGCTGAATTTCGGCAAGCGCGTGTCGGTCTCCACCGTCGGCAGTACGGAGTCCAACGCGATCGCCGTGAGCTCGATCACTCCGGCAATCGCAGAAACGCCCGCTGGTGGTCAGCCCGGTACGAAGAAGGTGATTTACCTGCTGCTCAAGTTCGCCGATGACGTGGACGTGCCGCATCCGCCGTCGTTCTACGCGAACCTCAATAACCCTGACATTCCTCCGCCCGGCGAGGTGTTCCCCGCGACGATCAACGGCTTCTTCAAGAAAACGTCCTGGGATCAATTCTCCTGGGTCGGTGAGGTGGGCGGCGTAGGCGGAATTGGTGCGCCTGGCGGCTGGCTCACGCTTCCCTGGCCCAAGAGCTATTACGCGCCGTGCGGATACGAGACTTCATGCGCTCAGATGAATGCTGTCACGACTGACGCGATGGATGTCGGCCGGGCCGCGGGAATCGATTTCTCGGCGTATGACAACGTGAACTTCGTATTTGCCAACGATCTCGATTGCTGTGCACGCGGCGGTGGTTTCTATGGAATTGTCGAAGGGAAGTTTTTCGGTGCCACATGGGAGCCGCCGTGGGGCCAGGAAGCCCACATTTACGCACACGAAATGGGTCACAGCCTCGGCCTTCCGCACTCCGGATGGGTTTATTACTCCTACGACAACCCATGGGACGTGATGAGCAGGAGATCGCTCGCGGCAAACGTGCCGTGCGGATCGTATTTAGCGGCGAACAACGGCGGAAACCCGCGTCAGTTGTATTGTGCTGAGCCGGGCAATGGATACATCGCGCCGCATAAAGACTTCCTCGGCTGGATCCCGCCGGCGAATTCAATCGTAACGGATACGAGCTCGAGCACCACGGTCACGCTCGAAGGGCTGGCGCTGCCATTGGGCACCGCGGCCAAGATCCTCACGATCTGCATCGACGGCGTGCCTTGTACGGGACCTACGGCGCATTACTTCACGGTCGAGGCCAGAGTGAGGAATCTGGGCAACACTTCCCAGTACGATAACGGCATTGTCGGCGAGGGTGTGGTCATCCACGAGGTTCGCAGAGATCAGCCGCCCATTGGAGGAAGTTGTTTTTTCAATAGCCAGTCCGGATTCGCGTTTCCCGTGGACTCGACGCCCGGCGATTACGATTCACTCGCATGCAGTTTTGCCGGCTACTCCTATCCGGATTACGCGCTCTTCAATGCGCAGTGGAATCCCGGGCAGACTTACACGAACGGTTTCAGCATCCGCGTGCTCAGTCGAACCGGAGCGACGTTCGTCGTTTCGACGACCGGCATGCCGCCGCCGGCCGCCACAGCCATCAGTCCGAACACCGGCTATCGCGGCGGTGGAACGAGCATCGTCATTACAGGAGCGAACTTCGTTCCGGGGATGACGGTCACGATCGGCGGATCGGAAGCCACTAACGTAATCGTCGTGAATGACACGACGATCACGGCCAGGACGCCGCCTTACCCGCCTGGAAGCGCCGATGTCGTCGTGACCAACCCGCTCGGACAGAACGGTATGCTTCTGAACGGATTTCTCTACACGAGCCACGTCCCGTTCACGGACAGTCCGCTCGTTGCGGGTGTCACGCCCGTCAAGCGCCTGCACCTGACGGAGCTTCGCACGCGCATCAACGCCTCGCGATCGCGGTATGGCGGGCTGCCGGCGTTTTCGTTCCCGGTCCCGACCCTTACGGGTGGCGCCACTGCAATCAGGGCCGTACACGTCGTCGAGCTGCGGGAAGCGCTGGCGCCGGCGTATCTCACGGCCACAGGAACGAGCGCGACGTATGCCACAGACCCCACTCTCGCGGCTGGAACGGCCATCAAAGAGACGCACATTTCCGAGTTGAGGGCGCGCGTTCTCGCGATTGAGTGAAGAGAGGAGAAGGATCATGACCGACGCGAGCCGGGTTCCACTGTACTTCTATGGCTTGTTCATGGATGCGGACCTATTGAGAGAGAAGGATGCCGCGCCGGCCAACATCCGTCGCGTGTCCGTGCCGGGCTGGTCGCTGCGCATCGGTCGGCGGGCCACTCTCGTTCGGCAGGCCGGCGCCCGCTCCCATGGAATGCTCATGGAGCTGACGCATGACGAGATCGACCGCCTTTATGCCGAGCCGAGCCTGATCGCCTACCGCCCGGAGCCCGTCCTGGCAGAAAACGAGGACGGCTCGGTCGTCGCCGCACTGGCATTCAATCTTCCGGTCCCGCCGGCACCACACGAACGGAACGCGGCGTATGCGGAAAAGCTGCGCGCACTCGCTCAGAGGTTGTCACTTCCCGCCGACTACATCGCCAGCATCGAGTAAATACGCTTAGTTCAGTGCGCGATCACTTCCGGCACTTCGTCAGTCGCGCCGCGCAGGACGTCGTCGATGGTGTCGCCCGCGAGTAGGGCGCTGAACGCGGAACGCCAAACGCGCGCCACCTCCTGCGCCGCGACGCGCACCAGCGGCACGCCGTTGCGCTCGATGAGAAACGTGCCGTGCGCCGTGTGTCCGATGCGCAGCGCGGCCACGCCGCGCTGCGATGCCGCATCCAGGACGCGGGCCGCATTGGTAGTGGCAACGATCGCGCGCGCCTGCGATTCGCTGAAGAGCAATCCCGCCGCATCGAGCTCGTCTGCATGTCCGCCAAGGTCGACGTGTGCGCCGACGCCGTCCATCGACATCTCGGCAAGCGCCACCGCCACGCCGCCGTTCGAGACGTCGTGCGCGGCGCGAAGAACGTGATCGCCATGAAGCTCGAGCAGCAAATCGACTAGCGCTCTTTCGCGCTCGAGATCGACGCGCGGCGGCGCGGCCAGCGCATCGCGCGCGAAGAGTTGCTGCCATTCGCTGCCGCCCAGCTCATCGCGCGTTTCGCCGAGGAGGATGACGTCCAGGTCGCGATCGGGGAACGCGAAGCCGCAGCCATCGCGATCGCTCTCCAGAATCCCGACCATCCCCACCGTCGGCGTTGGCAGTACCGCCCGTCCTTCGGTCTCGTTGTAGAACGAGACGTTGCCTGACACGACCGGCGTGTCGAGCGCGCGGCAGGCGTCGCTGATGCCGCGGATGCACTCCGCGAACTGCCACATGATCTCCGCGCGCTCAGGCGAGCCGAAGTTCAGACAGTCGGTGATCGCAACCGGTCGTCCGCCGGATGCGGCGATGTTGCGCGCCGCTTCGGCCACGGCCTGCTTGCCGCCTTCGTACGGATCGAGATAGCAGTACAGCGGATTCACGTCCGACGTCATCGCCAGCGCGCGGCCGGTTTCCTTCACCCGCACGACCGCGGCGTCGCGTTTCTCAGGACCGGCGATCGTGTTGGTGCGTACCGTCGTGTCGTACTGCTCGAAGATCCAGTGTTTCGAGCAGAGGTTCGGCGACGCGAGGAGACGCAGCAGCGAGTCGGTCTGATCGTCGCTTGATCTCTCGCGTTGCAGGGACGGGGCGATCGCATCCGCATATTCCGCGCGCGCCATCGGCCGCTCGTACACCGGCGCCTCGGTCGAGATCGGATCGACCGGAATCGCAGCCGCTTCTTCGCCGTGCCAGAAGAGGCGTACGAATCCGTCGTCCGTCACTTCGCCGACGACGGCCGCGTTGAGGTCCCATCGCTCGAACGTCGCGATCACTTCCGCCTCGCGGCCTTGCTTGGCGACGATCAGCATCCGCTCCTGCGATTCGCTGAGCATGATCTCGTACGGCGTCATGCCGCTCTCGCGCATCGGCACGCGATCGAGATGCATGCGGATGCCGGTGCCCGCGCGGCCCGCCATTTCGAATGATGACGACGTCAGTCCCGCCGCGCCCATGTCCTGAATGCCCACGACAGCGTCGGAGTCCATGATCTCGAGACACGCTTCGAGCAGCAGCTTCTCCGTGAACGGATCGCCGACCTGCACCGTCGGCCGCTTCTCCTCGGATGCCTCATCGAATTCGGCCGATGCCATCGTTGCGCCGTGAATGCCGTCGCGTCCCGTCTTCGATCCGACGTAGATCACCGGATTGCCGACACCTTCGGCGGTGCCTTTGAAGATCTTCTCCGCTTTCGTGACGCCGAGGGAGAAGACGTTGACGAGGATGTTGCCGTTGTAGGAGGAGTGAAACGAGGTTTCGCCGCCGACGGTCGGAATGCCGATGCAGTTGCCGTAGCCGCTGATGCCGCGGACGACGCCGTCGACGAGGTACTTCATGCGCGGCGCGTCCAGCTCGCCGAAACGGAGCGAGTCGAGCGATGCAATCGGCCGCGCGCCCATCGTGAAGATGTCGCGCAGGATGCCGCCGACGCCTGTGGCAGCGCCCTGGTACGGCTCGATGAAGGACGGATGGTTGTGCGACTCCATCTTGAACGCGGCCACCCAGCCGTCGCCGATGTCGATGACGCCGGCATTTTCACCCGGCCCCTGCACGACGCGCGGCCCGGACGTCGGGAACTTGCGCAGATGCACGCGCGACGATTTGTACGAGCAGTGCTCCGACCACATCACGGAGAAGATGCCGAGCTCCGTGTAGTTGGGCTCGCGGCCGAGGATGTCGAGGATGCGCTGGTACTCGTCCGGGGTGAGGCCGTGGGACCGGATGACGTCAGGTGTGATCTGCATTGCGGGGATTCTATCTGCGCGCGACCCCTCATCCGCCTGCGGCACCTTCCCCCGCAAGCGGGGAGAAGGCTACTCAATGACGCCGCGTATGTAGCCTTCGCCCCTCGACAGAGGGGAGAAGGTGGCCGAAGGCCGGATGAGGGGTCACTGCACCACGATCTGCCGCGCTCCATCGTCGCGCACGGTGATCCGAATCTCCACGTGCGAATCTTCGAACTCCGTGAACGCTTCCTTCGGCCATTCGATCAGCTTCACGCCCGACCCGCCGAGCATTTCCGGGATGCCGATCTCCAGCCATTCGCGGCGGTTGTCGGACAGACGATAGCCGTCGATGTGAACGATCGGCGGCGCGCCGCGGCGCGGGTATTCGTGCACGATCGCGAACGATGGCGACGCCACTTCATGCGGATCGGCGCCGAGCTCCGCGGCGATCGCGCGCGCGAGAAACGTCTTCCCGGCGCCGAGATCGCCGACGAGATGCACGACCGCATCAGGCGAAAGCGAGCGTGCGATCTCGCGTCCGGCGCGCTCGGTGTCGGCTTCAGTCCAGCAGAGATAGTTCATCGGTTGCGTTGAATCGCGGCGGGGATCTTGTCGGCCACTTCCGTCGCGGTAAGTCCCGTATCGCCGAGCTGCTCTTTGAGGATGTCGCCCGCGAAGCCATGCAGATAGACGGCGGCGCATGCGGCATCCGGTGGATCGGTGCCGCGCGCGAGCAGCGCGCCGATCATGCCCGCCAGCACGTCGCCCATGCCGCCGGTGGCCATGCCGGGATTGCCGGTCGGATTCACGTACACGTGGCCGTCCGGTTCCGCGACGAGCGACTGATAGCCCTTCAGGACGACGACGCATCGTGAAACGCGCGCGGCTTCGCGCGCGGCGGCGATGCGATCCGCGTTGATCGCCGCCGAGTTGCTGTCGAGCAATCGCGCGAGCTCGCCCGGATGCGGCGTGATCACGCGCGGTAGTCCGCGCGGATTGAGATCGCTTGGGCGCGACGCAAACGCGTTCAACGCGGACGCGTCGATGACGAGCGGCAGGTCGATCTTCTCGACGAGATGACGCGTATGCTTCCAGGCGCGCTCGTCATCCGCGAGTCCCGGTCCGATCACGGCGGCGGATTTGTTGGCGAGGAACTCCTGCACGTCGTCGCCGGAGTACGTCATCGACTCGATCGAACCTGCGTGCACGAGCTTCGCGGTGTCGGCGTCGGTCATCACGGAAACGAGTCCGGCTCCGGTGCGGATCGCACCGCGCGCGCAAAGCACGGCCGCGCCGCTGCGACCGGGCGATCCACCGATGATGCCGACGTGGCCGTACGTGCCTTTGTGCGTCGCCGCCAGCCGTTGCGCGACGTGCGGCTGCACGTCTTTCGGCGTGATCAGCTCCAGCGTCACCAGCTCATCCTCGACCGCCGCCTCGGGGATGGTGATGTCCGCGACGATCACCTCGCCGCAGTACAGCGACGCCGGCTCGAAGACGTGACAGAGCTTCGGCGCCGCAAACGTCACCGTCACTTCTGCCTGCACGCACGGCTCGAACGGATCCTTCGACGACGCATTCGCGCCGCTCGGAAGATCGACCGCGAGGATCGGGATGCGCAGCTCCGCGAGATCGCGAATGACGTCCGCGTGAATGCCGCCCGGCGCGCGATCGAGGCCGGTGCCGAAGATCGCGTCGACGAGCACGTCCGCGTCCGACGCGTGCGCGAGCACGGTCTCGATGTCGCCGCCTTCACGCACGTCGTAGATAGGGATGCCGAGGCGCTCGCAAATGGTGAAGTTCGTGAGTGAGTCGCCTCCGATCGAAGCGCGATCGCCGACGATGATCACCACCGGGACGACACCGCGATTCTCGAGATGGCGCGCAACCGCGAATCCGTCGCCGCCGTTCGCGCCGGTGCCGCAGAAGATGGCCACGCGCTCGCTGCTCGGATAGTGCTCGAACAGCGCGTCGACCACGGCGATGGCGGCGTTCTCCATCAACACGATCGACGGCACGCCGAAGCGCTCCGTGGCGCGGCGATCGATGCTGTTCATCTGCGCGGAATCGAGGATCTTCATTTCGCGACTTGTCCCTCTGCAATGTAGCGTTCCAGATCGGCGGCCGTGTCGATGTCGTAATGCTCGGGCAGCAGCGCGACGGTGCGTCCGAGCTTCGCGATGCGCTCCAGCGTCGCACCAAGCACGGTCGAGGTGCCCCACTCGATGCCTTCGAAGACCGACGGATCGCACGCAAGCGCGCGGCATCCGATGAGGTAGTAGCCCCCGTCGGACGCGGGGCCGAGGACGTACTCGCACGATTCGAGGAGCGCGAAGGCGTGCTCGAGCAGCTCGCGCGTGATGGATGGATCGTCGACGCCGATCACGACGATCTTTTCGGTGCGATGAAAGAAGAAACGCTCCGACAACGCCATGGACAGGCGATCGCCGAGCGTGGCACCGGTCTGCATGGCCGTCGAGTGCGTGCCGAAAGCCCGGCGCAGTGCGTCGCCGTTGGCGTTCGGCGTCGGCGGCCACATGATCTCGATCTCGAGATCGGGCGTAGAGGTGCCGATGGACGCGAGCACGTCGCGCAACAGCGACTCATAGATCTCCAGCGCGCGCTCGTCGCCGACCTCCGCCGCGAGTCGCCTCTTGACCGCTCCCAACTCGGGCAGCCGCGCGAACACGAGCAGCCGCTCAGGCGGCGGCGGGACGGTCGGAAACATGGCGCGCAGTATATTGAGGACCGGTTCCTCGGAGTTCCTCGGGGGAGCTTGGCATTTCGAGTTGGAATCCTCCTCCCCGAGGAACTCCGAGGAACCCGAGGGACCCGAGGCACCGTTCGATGGCCATCGCTCTGCTCACTGACTTCGGTACGCGCGATCCGTACGTCGCGGCGATGAAGGGCGTGATTGCATCGCGAACCGACGCGGCGATCGTCGACCTCACGCATGAGGTTGCGCCGTTCGACGTCTTCGAAGCGGCGTGGTTTCTGCGCAGTGTCGCGAAGTACTGGCCGGCAGAAACGATCTTCGTGTGCGTCGTCGATCCGGGCGTCGGCACGGCGCGTCGCATCATCGCCGTGCAAAGCGAGAGGCGTGTGTTTCTGGCGCCGGACAATGGACTGCTCACGTTCATTCGCGCCGACTTGATTTACTCGATCGAGAACAAGTCGCTGTTTCTGTCCGAAGGCAGCAGCACGTTTCACGGGCGCGATCGCTTCGCGCCGGTCGCTGCGGCGATCGCGAATGGGCTGCCGCTCGAGGAAGTCGGACCGCGCATCGACGCGATGATGATGCTGGAGCTGCAGCCGGGCATGGTGGTGGCGATCGATCGCTTCGGCAACGTCATCACCGACATCACGCCGCGGCGCGAGGCATTCGCGCTGCAGATCGGCGAGCGCGTCGTCGATCGCATGGAAACGAACTACGGCGATGCGGCGGCGGGATTGTTCATGATCGTCGGCTCGACCGGATGCATCGAAGTGTCGATGAAGAACGCGAGCGCGGCGGAGGAGTTGCGGGCGGTGCGTGGGCAGCGGGTGAGGGTGAGGCCGCTATAATCCGAGTCTCAGAGTCTCAGAGTCGCAGAGTCTCAGAGGGTCTTAGGCTACAACTCCTCTCTGAAACTCTGAGACTCTGAGACTCTGCAACTCACGAATGGCTTCCGCCAAAGACCGCCGCCGCTCCGAGCGATTTCCCACCGCCTCGATTCCGGTGCAACTGTCCGACGTCAACGGTGAGCTGATCGATCTCAGCCTCACCGGCGCCGCCGTGATTCATCGCTCGCCCGTGAAAGCAGGCGCCGCGGCCACGCTGATCTTCCCGAGCTACGGCGGGATCTACATCCCATGCGAAGTGCTGCGCTCGATCGTGCAGGTGCGGCGCGGCGCGGAAGACAAGGATCCGGAGTACGTTTTCCGTTCCGCGATCGTCTTTTCTCCGCTCGCGCCCGACCAGGAGAAGCCGCTGCGCGAGTTCCTCTCCATTCAGATCGACCGGCTGCTCGAAGCGCGGCGGCAGGCCGCGGCCGCTACTTCGTAGCCAACTCCAGAAGACGGTTCGCCCACGCGACGAACGCTTCAGCCGTCGGTCCGGCCGATTCGAAGTAGCGCTTCGCGATCGCCGCACCAAGTGGTGTTCCTGGTTCTTCCTGCCAAGCGAGGTAGGTATGAAGCTCGGCCTTCAGTACTGCACTTGCCGAGAACCGCCGCAATGTCGATGGGATGGCGCCGACAGCGTCCCGAGCCATGGGCCAGAGCGCGTCTCCTTGTGGGATCAGGCGTTCAACGAACGTCTCTACGGAACCTGCCAGTCTGTTGTCGGGCATGATCCATACACCCGCGACCCGCGGCGAGGTCAGTATCGTGCCGCCAGGATCGGGTGATGTTGGGACATCGAAACCGGCCTCGGACAGTCGATGTCGAACAGCCTGCCAGCGCGCTTCGATATCGCCATTCGCGTCCACGATGACGCCGATCGCGCCGTAGCTACTCGCTTTCAGCGTCGCCGGTAAGATTTCATCCAGAAGCTTCGAGATCCCTCCGCAGCCGAGAACTTTGTCGCCGCTCCCGAGTTGCAGTGTGACGTCGTTCGCGAGAAGGATGTGTTGGGTGACATGCGCATCGTTCGGTCCTTCGACCAGAAGGATCAGCGACATCAACGGACCTCGATGTGCTCGCGCGTCAGGACCGAAAGCTCTCGCTCGTTGACGAGCGTCGGCCGGATCTCGCCGTCACGTTCACGATCGAGCCGCACGAGCAGCGCCTGTTCATGCGGATCGTCGGCCGCCGCGTGCTGAAATGCTTCGATGCAATCCCAACTGTGGGTGACGGCGAAGACCTGCACGTTCAACGCATGCGCGGTGTCGAAGATTAGACTCCACAGCTGGCGTTGCACGGAGTAATGCAGACCGTTGTCGACTTCGTCGAACGTGGCCACACCGTTGCGCGCATTGGCCAGACTGAGTGCGATCCCTAGGACGCGATGCACACCATCGCCGAGACTTCCGAGCGGGACGGGTCGGTCGTGTCCCTTGAGCTTCGCCATTGCCACTTGATTCGGTCTGCCGACGATCGAGATTCGCTCGATGTCCGGCGATACGAACCGAAGCGCGCGGATGACCATGTCTTCCATCGGAGTGAGAGCTACGGAATCCCATAGGACGCCGAGTTGCGACACTCCAGCCGGTGGTACGTGCTCTGCCGGAAGGCTCGGATCGCGCGGGGGAAATCCGATGCGGACTAATCGCTCGATCTGGTCGAGTCTCCGTTGCTCGCTTCTCTCGCCGAATGTGATCTCCAGTTTTGGAATGGGGATCTCTTCTGCCGCATCGTCTCCGGACGCCGCGCCTTGCCACGTGAGCGCCAAATGCAGCTTCGAGGAAAGGTCACCACCGACCGGTCCGATCACGATCGGAGACCGTGAACTCCGCGATTCCTCACGCCCGTGAAAGAACGAGCCGAACCCGACGAACAGTTGCTCGAGATCCATCTCTGACCTGAGACCGACCTCTTCGCGATCACGCAGGATGCGCCACAGCAGGCGCAGCGACCCACGTGCCGCATAAATGCGCACGGCTTCCAGCAGGCTGCTCTTCCCCGAATTGTTCCGGCCGACGAAGAGGTTGACGCGGCCCAAGCGCTCCAGACGGAGCGACCGGAACGCGCGATAGCCTTGAACCTCGAGGCTGCTCACCAGCATGAAAGGAGTGTAACGCTACAGCATTACTTCGTAGCCACGTACTCGCTGAAGATCGCCAGTTCCACGTTTCTCGCCGTCTCCGCGAAACCAGCGGCGCGTAGCGCGTCGAGAATCATGTTCGGACGCACGCAATCGCGCGTCGTCTCCCAGTAGTAATGAAAGAGCTGCGTGGCGCGCGCGTTGCGCGTGCGCATCCGCACCAGCGCCGGCGTGATCACGCCCATGTACACGCCGAGCGCCGCGCGGCCGATGCGCGATTCGGGTGCGGTGATCTCGAGGATCATCAGCTTGCCGCCCGGCTTCAGTACGCGATGGCACTCGCGAAACACGATGCTGAGATCGGAGAAATGCCGCATCGCGAATCCGATGGTGATGCGGTCGAACGATTGCGACGCGAACGGCAATGCCTCCGCCGGCGCCTGCACTTTCGCGCTCTCCGTTTTGCCCGAGCGCAGCATGCCGATGCTCGGATCCATGCCGACGATGGAGTGCGCATCGCCCGTCACCTGTGCGGCCGCGCGCGCGACGACGCCGGTGCCGGTCGCGAGATCGAGCAGCTTCATCCCGCGCTCTAGACCGACGCGCCGCACGGCCTGACGGCGATACCAGTCGCCGGAGCCGAACGACAGCACCCGATCCGTCCAGTCGTACCACGGCGCTGTTTCATCGAAGCTGGCGCGGAGGAACTGCTGTCGTTGGGATTCGTCGGTGTAGTAATCGGTGAGAGGTTCGTGAGGTTTCATCGCACCCACTTTGCCGGCTCGCGGCGCCAGCGTTGCGCGATCGGCATGTCGCGTCCCATGCCGAACGCTTTCTCCGAAACGCGAATGGTCGGTGCGGCCTGTTGTCGTTTGAATTCGTTCGTGTCGACCAGTCGAAGGATGCGTTGCACGAGCTCGCGATCGAAGCCTTCGGCCACGATCTCGTCGAGCTCCTTCCACTCTTCGATGTAGAGCTTGAGCACGCCGTCGAGCACGTCGTATGGCGGCAGCGAATCCTGATCGGTCTGATTCGGACGCAGCTCTGCCGACGGCGCTTTGGTCATCGTCGATTCGGGGATGATCTCGCGCTCGCGATTGAACCAGCGCGATACGCGATAGACCATGGTCTTGTACACGTCGCCGAGGAGGCCGAGGCCGCCGGCCATGTCGCCGTAGAGCGTGCAGTAGCCGACCGCGAGCTCCGACTTGTTGCCTGTCGTCAGCACGAGCGCGCCCGTGCGATTCGACCATGCCATGAGGATGTTGCCGCGGATGCGCGCCTGCACGTTTTCGTTCGCGGTGTCAAATTTCTCCGCACCGAAGAGTGTGTTCATCCCGCGCTCGTACGGCGCGTAGATGTCGGAGATCGGCGTGACGTGAAACGCGATGCCGAGGTTCTTGGCGAGCTGGCGCGCGTCATCGACGGAGTGTTGTGAAGAGAACTGTGACGGCATCGCGATCCCGGTCACATGCTCGGCCCCCAGCGCCTCGGCCGCAATCGCCGCGGTCAGCGCCGAGTCGATGCCGCCGGATAGGCCGAGGACGACGTCGGTGAAGCCGCATTTGCGGATGTAGTCGCGCAGGCCGAGCACCAGGGCGCGTGCGATCTCTTCTTCTTCGCCGAGGGCCAGGACCATCTCGCATGGGCTGCCTTGCAGCTTCACGAGCGAGCCCGACTCCTCGAACGCGGGTGCGCAGAAAATGGTCTGGCCGCTCTTGTCGAACACGATCGAGGAGCCGTCGAACAGCAGCTCGTCGTTGCCGCCGACCTGGTTCGCGTACACGAGCGGCGCGTCGTAGCGCTGCGCGATGCGCGAGAAGATCTCCCAGCGCGCGCGCCGCTTCCCCGCATTGAACGGCGACGCCGAGATGTTCAGCAGCACCTCGGCACCCTGCCGCGCGAGCTCGTCGACCGGATTGCGGCAGTACAGCTTCGTGCCGAACGCCTCGTCGTCGAACCAGAAGTCCTCGCAGATCGAGACACCGACGCGACGGCCGGCGATGTCGACGACCTTCACCCCGCGTCCCGGCTCGAAGTAACGCAGCTCGTCGAACACGTCATACGTCGGCAGCAAGACTTTGTGCTGCTCGAGGATGATCGTTCCGTTGCGCGCGATGATCGCGGCGTTGTGCAGCGGCTTCCCGCACCATTCCTGACTGCGCACCGGGCAGCCGAAGATGAGCGTGGTGTCGCCTGTCATTTCGGCGAGCGCGTCCTTGATCTCCGCGGCGGCCTGGATGAAGTACGGCCGGTCGAGGAGATCGCGCGGCGGATAGCCGGTGACGGCGAGCTCTGTAGCGAGCACGACATCAGCGCCGGCGCGCACGCCTTCATCGTAGGCGCGGCGGATCATCTCGGCGTTCGCCGAAAGCGCGCCGACAGTGGGATTGAGTTGTGCGATGAAGACGTTCAAAGCGGTTCCTCGGACGGAGTACCTCGGAGTTCCTCGGAGTACCTCGGAGTACCTCGGAGGGGCCTGGGTTCGACTTCCCCGAGGAACTCCGAGGTACTCCGAGGAACCCGAGGTACTGCCTCTCCGAGGTACCGGTTTCTCAATCAGTGACAACTTTTTCCCGTTCCCGACAAACCTCCACCGCAGATTGGACGTCTATTGGGTTCGAACGACAACCTACCCTAAGTCTGCGCGAGAGGAAAATATGAAACTCATTCGCGGCGCGCTCGCCCTCTGCATCTTGCCGGCCGTCATCACAGTTGCGCAGGAGCCACCGGCCCGGCCGAGCTATCAGGCGGTGCGCGCGGCGGCGGCACCAGTCGTCGACGGTGACCTCAGCGACGCGGTGTGGGCGACGGCACCGGAGATCACCGGCTTCACGCAGCGCGATCCGAACGAGGGACAGCCCGCGACCGCGCAGACGAAGATCAAGGTGGTCTACGACGATGACGCGATCTACTTCGGTGCGCGCATGGAAGACACGCAGCCGGCGACGCCGCTGCTGGCGCGGCGCGACAGCGATCTCAACAACGGCGACTACATCCGCATCAGCATCGACTCGCAGCAGGACCGCCTCAACGGCGCCGCGTTCGTCGTCAACGCCTCGAATGTCCAGATGGACATGATCCTGTACAACGACATCTACGACGACATCAGTTGGGACGCGGTGTGGAGCTCGGCCGCGAAGATCAACGCGACCGGTTGGACCGCGGAGGTGCGCGTGCCGTACTCGCAACTGCGCTTCCCCGCGAAGGCCGTACACACGTGGGGCCTCAACGTCAGCCGCTGGAACGCGCGCACGCGCGAGAGCACGCGCCTCGTGCATACGCCGAAGAAAGACTCCGGCTTCGTTTCGCGATTCGCGGATCTGACCGGCATCACCAACATCCAGCCGAAGCGCGGCTTCGAGATCGTGCCGTACGGCGTCGCGCGCACGGACCTGCACAGCCGCGCCGACAATCCGTTCATCGAGCCGTCATCGCATCGCATGGATGCGGGTCTCGATCTGAAGTACGGCCTCACGTCGAGCCTCACGCTGACGGGCACGGTCAATCCTGATTTCGGTCAGGTCGAAGTCGATCCCGCGGTGCTCAATCTCAGCCAGTTCGAAACATTCTTCCCGGAGAAGCGGCCGTTCTTCACCGAAGGCGCGGCGGTGTTCAATTTCGGCAGCGGCCCGGCGAACAGCCGGTGGGGCTTCAACATGTCGTTCCCCACCTTCTTCTATTCGCGCCGCATCGGGCGCTCGCCGCAGGGCTCGATCGACGCCGACTGGCAGCACGCGCCCGGCGAGACCACCATCCTCGGCGCCGCGAAAATCACCGGCAAGGTCGGGAAGAAGTGGACGGTCGGTTTCCTCGATGCGCTCACCGATCAGGAGGAAGCGTGGTTCCGCACCGGCGTGGACGTCGGCAAACAGACCGTCGAGCCGATGACGAACTACCTCGTCGCGCGCGCGACACGTGAGTACGGCAAGGATTCGCGCGCTGGCTTCATGTTCACGTCCGTGAACCGGCGCCTGGGCGACACGCTCGAGCCGAGTCTGCGCGAGAACGCGTTCTTCGCGGGCGTGGACGGCTACACGCTCTTCAATGACAAAACGTGGATCCTC
>Ga0196977_1000069_pt1 | contig 71093 bp, 58 predicted proteins | sample S3v_1013CmetaG_FD_148634 | JGI IMG/M metagenome (GOLD analysis project Ga0196977, IMG submission 148634) | Soil microbial communities from Anza Borrego desert, Southern California, United States - S3+v_10-13C | ecosystem: Environmental > Terrestrial > Soil > Desert | place: USA: California...
TTCGAACCCTGTTCGATGCGGAAGACATTGGTGTCGCTGTTGCCGATTCAACGCCGGCCGGAACAGGCGAGCAGGAGTGTTTCACCGAGCTCGACGCCACGCGCGGAATCGCGTTTTCAACCGGCGCGGGCGTCGCATCCTACGTCGATCTGGAAAAGTTTGAAGGCGGGGCGGATCAGGCGATCGCGCCGCTGCGTGAAGTGTTGTCGAATGGCTTGGTTGAAAAGTCGATTCACGACTTGAAGCGTGCGGTGGGATTATTGGATCGTTTCGACATCACGCTCGAGGGCGTGAAAGACGACACGTTTCTCGCGGCTTATTTACTCGATCCCGCGCGCAGCAAGTACGAACTCCCTGATCTCGCGCGTGAAGCACTCGGTATCGAGAACGGCAACGCACCCGCGGCAAACTGGTCGGAAAACGCGTGGCAAACGGTCACGGCCGCCGATCTCACCGCGCAAACCGCGCGCGTTTTGCGCGAACGCATTCTCGAAAAGAAACTCGAAACGATCTACTCTGAAATCGAGCTTCCGTTGGCGCCGCTGTTGTATCGCATGGAGCGCGCCGGGTTGAAAGTCGATACGAAGGTGCTGACGGATCTGTCGACTTACATTGGTCAGGAACTGCACAGGCTGACCATCAAGATCTACGAACAAGCGGGTCGTGAGTTCAACATCGGTTCGCCGAAACAAGTAGGCGAGGTGCTCGGCGATCTGAACATCGATATCGGACGCAAGACGTCGACCGGACGCGTTTCGACCAGCAAAGCGGTGCTCGAAGAGTTGGCCCAACAGTACGAGTTGCCGCGTTTGATCATCGAGTATCGCGAACTCGATAAGCTGAAGAGTGTTTACACGGATGCCTTGCCGCAGCAGATTGCGACTGACGGTCGTATTCACTGCCAGTTGAATCAAACTGTCGCGGCGACCGGGCGTTTGTCGTCGAGCGATCCAAACCTGCAAAACATTCCGATTCGTACCGAGATGGGCCGGCGCATCCGCCGAGCCTTCGTTGCCGAAAAGGGACACAAAATTGTCTCGGCTGACTACTCGCAACTCGAATTGCGCCTCCTGGCCCACATCACGCAGGATCCGGTGATGCTCGAAGCGTTTCAGAAAGGCGAGGACATTCACGCACGCACGGCGCGCCTCGTCTTCGGCGCGCGGACTGACGAAGAGCTGCGCGAAGCACGACGTTTCGCAAAGATCGTAAACTTCGCTATCGCCTACGCGATCGAGCCATGGGGATTGTCGCAACGCGTCGGCATCTCGCGACAGGAAGCGAAGAAAGTTATCGAGGATTATTACAACACGTACAAAGGTGTGCGCCGTTACATGGAGGAAGTGCCCGTGCGTGCGCGCGAACACGGTTACGTGCGGTCGATCTACGGCCGCATTCGTCCGCTTGCCGGCATCACCGATCGCAACGCAAATATCCGCAAAGCCGCTGAACGCGAAGCGATAAACATGCCGATCCAGGGCACGGCCAGCGACATCGTGAAGATCGCGATGTTGCACGTTGATGAAGAGTTCAAGCGTGCGGGACTGGATGCGCGGTTGTTGATGCAGGTGCATGACGAGTTGCTGGTTGAAGTGCCTGATGCGGAAGTTGGGAAGGTGACGGAGATAGTCAAACGCGAGATGGAGTCGGCAGTTACGCTCGACGTGCCGCTGGTAGCTGATGTGGGCGTCGGTGATAATTGGATGGACGCGAAGCCCTGACGAGCTCGATGCAACCCGCTGAAAAGAAGCCACAAACCGTTTACCGTCGTATGCCCGATGCGGATGCGCCCTCACAGGAAGCCGCCGTTGTCGCGGATCTTGCGAAGCGTGCGTTTGTGCGCGCGATCACTCCATTGATCGTCGGCTTTCTGCTTTCGCTTGGGCTGATCTGTGTTTTGGGCTGGCGCAGTGCGAACCAGATGGAGCAAGTCGGTAATAATGCCAGCCTGTTCATCACCAGTTACTTCAACCGCCAAAACCTGCTGGTCGATCTGCGGGCCAAGTTATCGCGGCTCGACAACGAGATTCGCATTCGAAACACCGCGATCTCGCAGCGGGGTCTGAAACCGCCGTTTGATTTCAGGATCGACAGTGCGAGGGACGATCTCATAGCGTCCATTGCGCTGCTGGACCGCAATCCGCTGTTCCAGGATCCGGATTGGTCCAAACTCCGAACCGACCTCGATAAGTATGTAGAGTTGAGTCAAGACTTGGAACGTTACAGCCTTGACGGGCACGGTCTGATCGACGAGCTAGCCATCGATCTCAGTAAGTTGTTCGATCAGCTAACGAAGGAACAGGAGAAAGTTAATACCGACGTACTCGACTCGCAAAGGAATGCCCGCCGGTCGATTCTGACGTGGAGTTTGATTGCGCTGGGCGCGGGCGTGCTCGTCGCGGCGGGAACGATCTGGCAGGTGCAGCACCATTTCTGGCAAATGCGCAGCAGCATGTTGGAAGCGCGCCGCGAACGCACCTTCACCACGCAACTACTCGAAGGAATGGTCAGCGCCGTGGCGGCGATCGATGAAGAAGATCGGATTCGCAGCGCCAACGCCGCTTTCTTCCGTATCTTCCCGGGCGCGAGCATCGGCGCCTCAGTGCTCGAACGTTTTGCGTCGGACGATGCGATGAAGTTGCTCGAAACAGTCACTGCGATTCGCGTCACCAAAGCAACCTACCACGGCCGCTTCGTCGCGCTAGTCGAGGAGGAAGATAAATCATTCGACGTTTACTCATCACCGCTCGCGCTCGACGGCAATCGCGGTCAGGTCGTGACTCTCGTCGATGCTACCGAAGCAGCCGAATCCGAACGCACGCTGCGCCGCAGTGAATCGCTCGCCGCCGTCGGACAAGCGACAACACAGGTGGCCCACGAGATCCGCAATCCGCTCGGCAGCATTCGTCTGGGTGTTTCGATGTTGCGCGATAGCGTGAACGATCAGGAAGCGCTGAACACGATCGAACTCGTCGAGCGCGGTATCAAACACCTCAACAAGCTGGTCGTCGACGTCACGCAGTTTTCACGACAGAAAGCGCTCGATCGTTCCGCCGTCGATCTGCACGAATCGCTTGAACGCAGCATCGATCTCGTCAGCGATAAGATTGCGGAGAAGAATGCGAATGTCGAGAAGTTGTTCGCGCGGAGAGCCATTATCGGTCAGTGGGACCCCTATCAGTTGCGACAGGTTTTTGTGAACGTGATCGCCAACGCAATCGACGCGAGCGACGAGAACGCGTCCGTGAAGATCTCGACGGAGTTGTTGACCATCGATGGCGATGGAAACGGCCAGCCGCGAAAGCCGTATGCGCGGATCAGAATTGCCGACCAGGGAAAAGGAATGGACAAGGCGACGCGCGATCGAATCTTCGAACCGTTTTATTCAACGAAGAAACGCGGGACAGGTCTGGGCCTCGCGATCGTGAAGCAGATCGTCGAGCAACATGGCGGGAAGATCAATGTTGCGAGCGAGCCCGGGAAGGGATCGGAGTTCAGTATTGACCTGCCTATTTAGCGGATTGTTCTGAGTGCTTTCCGCGCGGCTTCAATCGTTTGGTCGATTACCTCTTCGGTGTGGGCCAGACTGATGAACGCCGCCTCAAACTGCGAGGGCGCGAGATAAACTCCTTCTTCCAACATCGCGTGAAAGAATCTGGCGTAGCGCTCGCGACTGGATCGATTCGCGGTTTCCCAATTCGATACCGGCTCGTCGGTGAAGAAAGTCGTCCACATCGAGCCGACCCGATTTGTTTCGGTTTTGATCCCTGCCTCTTGTGCCGCAGCGGTGAGTCCTTCGACAAGCTTGCGCGACCTGGCTTCGAGTCGTTCGTAAACTGACTTGTCGCGCAGACGACGTAGTGTCACCAGCCCCGCGGTCATCGAAAGCGGATTTCCAGACAGCGTGCCCGCTTGGTAGATCGGACCCGCGGGAGCGATGTTGTTCATCAACTCGCGGCTGCCGCCGTAAGCGCCCACGGGGAGGCCGCCGCCGATTATTTTTCCGAGCGTAGTGATGTCAGGCGTGATGCTGTACAACTCCTGTGCGCCGCCACGCGCGACGCGAAAGCCAGTCATCACTTCGTCGAAGATCAGCAGCGTTCCGTTTGCCTTGGTGAGCTTGCGCACCGCTTCAAGGTAACCCGGTTGCGGCGGTACGCAGCCCATGTTTCCGACGACTGGCTCGATGATCACGGCCGCGATGTCTTTGTGTTCGGCAAAGACCTGTTCGAGTGCGGCGACGTTGTTGAAATGAACTGTGAGCGTGTTCTCGGCGAGTGCGGCGGGAACGCCGGGGCTGTCGGGCAGACCGAGTGTTGCAACGCCCGAGCCTGCTTTGACTAACAAGCTGTCGCCGTGACCGTGATAGCAGCCTTCGAACTTCACCAGTTTGGTGCGGCCGGTCACGCCGCGAGCAAGACGAATCGCCGCCATTGTCGCTTCAGTGCCGCTGCTCACCATGCGCACCAGTTCGATCGACGGCACTGCGTCCACCACCTCTTGCGCGAGAGTCACTTCGAGTTCGGTTGGCGCGCCGAAGCTTGTGCCGCCGGCGGCGACTTCCTGCAAAGCAGCGACGACCTCTTCATCGGCGTGGCCCAAAATCATCGGGCCCCACGAACCGACGTAGTCGATGTAGGTCTGTCCATCGACGTCCGTAATCGTGGCGCCGCGCGCTGACTTGATAAATCGCGGCGTTCCTCCGACGCCCCGAAACGCACGCACCGGCGAGTTCACACCACCGGGGATAAGTTCAATCGCTTTCGAAAACAGTTCTTCTGATCGCATGTGCGCGAGCATAGCATCAGTGTCTACTGATCACACTGTTGGCGCTATTGTGAGGCTTGTTGCCAGTGGGATTGGGGTTCAGTGCACCCGTTCCAAATAGGGATCGAGCAGGCTGTTTTGCCAGGTTCGCCACTGGCGAGTGATGGTTGCTCAAAGACGGGCGACGGATTCTTTCGGTTCGACGGTGATTGACTTGAAGCGTGAGAGGCGTACGAGGCCGGGAGCGGCGCCTTTTGGTTTGGAGAGAAACTTCCGGGGCGTGTAGTGGATCACGACTTTGGAGTCTTCGCTCGCCTGACTGAAACGGCCGGCGAGTTGGGCTGCTTCAATGATAGTGCGATGCGGGATCTCTTTGCGCGTTGGGTTACGCACGACGACGTGCGAACCGGGATAGTCGCCGGCGTGCAGCCACAGATCGTTTGGTTGGGCGATCTTGAAAGTCAGATTGTCGTTGTCGCGCGCAGCCCGGCCGACGAGTATTTCGTAACCATCTGTTGAAAGATAACGGCGCACGCCAGTAACAGCCACCTGCTTAGCACCAGACCGCTTGGCCCTTCCACCGGGAACATCAGACCGCTTATCCAGTTTTTTCGGAGCAGGTCTCTCGGTAATAAAGGCGGCCAGCGCCGGTTCATCACGTTTTTCGATTATTCTTAAAATCACTTCTAACTGGCGGTTCAACTGCGCTATCTCATGGTCAATCTGCACCATCCGCTCCGCGATCTCCTCGCGAGCGCGTTTCGCTTTGCCATACTGGCGGAAGCGTTGCGCCGCCTCGTCCTGTAGCGAAGCGTTTTCGTCAATCTCGATTTCGATCGAAGGTGCTCCGTCGGCGTAGTAATCGGAGATCTGGACTTTGTTGCCATGACGTTTGGCCGTGGCGACGTTTGCCAGTAACAGGTCGCCGATGCGTTTGTGCTCTTCGGGATCGCCGTGACCTGCAAGATCTCGCTCCAGGTTTTCTTTGAGCTTTTCTTTCTGGCGAAGTGCTTTTAGTAATCGGGAACGAACGGAGTTCGCACGCGAATCGAATTCGCGAACTCTTTCGAGGGAAGAGAAGTAGTTGTCAGCAAACTCTGAAGGCGAGCCGGTGGCTTCCGTTAGATCTTCTTCAACACGGATTTCCCGGACAGGAGGCGGATTATAGACTTCTCCGATGCGCGGGTATCGCAGTCCGGCCTCGATTCGGCCCGCGTCATCGAGCAGAAAAAGATCTGCTGTTCTTCCCGTAAGCTGCGCCATCAGAGTCTGAGAACCAAAACCGAACCGTACGATTCGATCCAACGGGTCCTTTTCAACAACCGTAAGCGGCTGACCGCTGAACTTGGAACGCAGCAACTGCGCAAACGGACCGAGGTGAAGGGACTGTTTTTCGAGTTCTTTTTGGCGTCGCTGGATTAAATACATCCGCGGGGTCGCAGGGTCGACGCTCACAAACAAGAACGTCCCGCGCAAACCGAAGTCAAACGCGAATGAAACCGGACTGAGTTGAAATATTTTCCCGAGGTATCTGCCGGTGAGGTTGGTCTGAAGCTCTGCGACTACGTTCTGAAGGAGTTGCGGGTGCACTTCACGTTGTTACAACTGCGGTTCGCGTAAATCGATCGTGCGCAGTGTAACCTTCGCGGCTGACCAGCGCGAAGAGAATACCGATCCCGGACGCCAGTGAAAGCAGATAGAAGAACGAACGACCGATCGACTGCCCGCCCGTCGGTATCAATCCCGTTTTGGTGTCAATCACGCGGAGTGACAACATTCGCATTCCCAACGTGCGCCCGGTCAATGCAGTGGTCAACGTGAGATAAAGAAACGTCACGACGACAAGCGAACCACCGAGCACCGTGAGTACGCGCGTGTCCTGAAAGTTTAAGTTGCCGGTTAGATAAAGCGCGCCCGCGATTGGCGAAGCAAGCAATGTACAAACGATCAGATCGAACATTGCAGAGACCACGCGGCGAAATGCAGAAGCACTATGGCTAGCCAGATCGTCGACGCGCACGTTGCGGCAAATCGTATCGAGATAGTTGAGCGCCGGATCGTTTGGATCGTCGCGAATCAAACGTTTGGGTAACTGCGCGATATCGGGCTTGGCGATTTCAGGATCGCTGGGTGGCGGCACCACCACGAGATGCGTTTTTTCAACCGGCGGCGGTGCTTCTGCGACCGGAGGTTCCGTTTCAAACTCGAGTTGAATGGTCGGGGGAACCGTCTCGTTCATGATGTTTTCTTCTCGTTCCGGCGCATAAGCGACTGCAGTCGCCAGTGACGTTCTCGGAGCACGAGTTTCGACGGAAGCGCTTTGGTGCGCGCGCTCGATTCTTTTTAGCGCTGCGGCGACTAAGGGATTCATTGCCGGCGCTTCGGTTGGCGGTAAAAGTTCGAGTTGTGGCGGGTTACTGGTGGTGTCCGTGCGTTGCCGCTCGGCTTCGGCGGCTTCGTGAGCGGCCTCGCGGGCGCGGCGCTCCTGCACTTCACGCACTCTTTCGCTCAGTTCCTTGCGCCACTCGGGCACGGAATTGCGCGAAATACCGGGAAATTCGATGAGTGTAGATTTTCGCTCGGGAAGTGCAGTTGGGGATTCGCCAGTTGCTTTCATTTTTCGGTTAGATAGATAAACCGACAGGACTCGGGCCACCACGTCGACCCGCTTCGCTTAAGTGCGAACGCGACGCATCCTATCAGGAATAACTTTAAGTGGTCAACGAGAAAATAAAGCAGGCGTTAGGGTTGTAGGTTTGGCGATCAGAGCGGCCCTTCTTAAACACCGCAGGCATGCGCGCTTAACGCCGAAGGCGTACGCGCGTTAATGGGGAAGGGCGTGCGCGCCTTTTACCCCGGAAGGGCGTGCGGGCCTTTAATGCGTCAGGCGTGTAATGCGACAGGCGTATAATGCGACAGGCGTATAATGCGACAGGCGTGTAATGCGACAGGCGTGCACGCCTTTAACGCCGATAACGCCGAAGGCGTTCGCAAATCTCAGCCCAGGATTGGCCCTTGGCCAATCCTGGGTCCAACGGCGCGTTGACATGGCAACGCTGAAAGCGTTGGCGAACGCGCCAATCTCGCCAACGCTTTCAGCGTTAACCCGGCTTTTTTGTAGTTGACCCAGGGTTATAAACCCTGGGCTAGAATTCGCGAACGCCTTCGGCGTTACGGAATTACAACGGGGTGCGTATAAACCTGGGCTAGAATTCGCGAACGCCTTCGGCGTTACGGAATTACAGCGGGGTGCGGCCGGCGAAGCCGGCGTCTACGTCGTGCCACCACTCGAGTTCGTCGCCTTCGCCCATTTGCCAGCAGAGCAGCACCACGCGGCCGTCGCGGAGTGAAGGAAAGTCGACCAAGCCGCGGTCGAAATCCTTGAGTTGCACGCCCAGAATTTCCAGCTCCGCGATCCGCCCAGTCAACTCGGTCAGAGCAGTCGCGTAAACAACTCCCGCGGAGATACCGCCACCGCCCTTTTCCGCGGCTTCCGACGCCTTCTTCGCCTCGTCACGATAACGTGAGACGTTCCGATGGGCCTGCTGGATCTTCCCGACAATCGTCTTGACGCTCGGAAGAAGAGCATTCGCTTCCTGAATGGTAAAGAGTTTCATCGCTTGAGACGCTAGTGTTCGTCGGTGATCCTGATGAACTCGGTGGCCGCATGAAACTCGGCGGCTTCCTCCTCGTCGATCTCAGTCTCTAATACCACTCGCATCGCCGTTTGAAAAGCGTCGGGCTGCGTTTTCGGCATGCCCATCTGGTCCTGGAGGTAGTGCGATGGCACATGATCGTGCAAGTCGCGCTCGTCGTAACGCGGCACATGCGAGATTTCCTTGCGCACTTTGTCGGCGATCTCTCCGAGATCGATGAAGTAGTCAGCGACGTCGATCAGCTTGGGCGCGGTGTTCGATCTAAAGCCGGCAATCTCCACGCGACAACCTTTATACGCCACGGCGTTCACAGCGTAGACGAAATCTTCATCGCCCGACACGAGCACCGCGGTGTCGTACTTACCCGCGAGCGAGAGCATGTCAACCGCGATCTCCACATCGAGATTTGCTTTACGCGTGCCGTCGTAGAAGGTCTTGAGTTCCTTTTGAATCACGCGGAAACCATTGCGTCGCATCCAGAGCAAAAAGCCTTGTTGGCGCTCGGCGCCGATGTCGACGCCGGTGTAGAAAAACGCACGCAACAACCGGCCGTCGCCCAGCAGCACCCGCAACAGTTTGTTGTAATCGATGTCGATGTTATGGAACCGCGCTGCATGGAAAAGGTTGTTGCCATCAATAAAAACCGCGACTCTTCCGCGATGACCTAACTGCCATGAAACATTGTTAGTTGGATCGAAATTGTTGTTGTTGTTGTTCATAAACCGACTCCGCAAAAACCCCTTGATAGATTAAGAATGCGTATTCATTGCTCGCCGGTCAAGTAACGCGGTCCATCGAGCTCGGATCAGGCTACGGCGAGCACCTGGTCCGACACTGCATCGACATAGACCGTCTTCACTGATCCGTTAGTGACTTCAATTTCCCAGGCGAGATACAACTGCAAACCACCACTCTGATCGCTCGCGGGCCGCGCATACACGACCAGTTCGCGCGCGTTCACGGTCGCGTTTGGTGGAATCGTAAACGTCTGTTGTTGTCCACCGGCGTCAGTCACGACGACCGGCTGTCTCCTGACGTGGTCCATGGCCTGATCCGCATTGATCGTGGGAGTTAGACCAGTCAATTGCGGCTGTAGCCGATCCGCATTCGGAATGCAGTTGCTCGAGATAGAAACCACTTGCCGGTCCGCACGGAAACGAATAATCAGCTTGCCAAATTCGCCGCGGAGCGGATAACGAAACGGTCTTTGTTCGTAACGAGCAACTTTGACGCCCGACGGTTCGTCGGTTCGTTCCACCAGCGAGAGCTGGTTCGAATCAGCGCCGATTAGTTGACGCCACTCGACGATGAACCTGCGCAACGATTCTCTGACCTGTTCTTCGGTTTGCACCGGTTCAGTGCCAACCATTGGCAGCACGATCGTTCCCGCGTTTGCCGGCAGGCTCTCAATCGTGCCGGTAAACGGGTTCAGATTGGCCTCGGTTTTTCCCGGCAGTCCGTAGTGTTGCGACATCTGATACCACGCGACTGAAGCCTCTTCGAGTCGCGCAGCCGGGTCGGCCAGGCCGATCGGATATGGCGGCGTGTTGGACCGTGGTCCGTCCACATCAGGTGGTTGCAACGCAGCGCACGCACCGCTCGCGAGTGCTGCAATCGTGATGAGCACCGCCATCAAATGTCTGTTCGTTTTCGGCTGCGGAAACATATCTCGCCTCGAATTTTACGGCTCGTCGTATAATCAAAATACTTGGAGGAGCTGTTGCCTAAAGATAACGAAAACATTCGTCTACCTCTGCTTGGACCAGTGGAACCGTCTGAGCCGCAAGGGTTTACTCCAGACCAAATGATAACTTGCGACGAATGTTTGCGTGCAAATCCGCCAACGCGTATCAATTGTATGTACTGTAGCGTACCTTTGCCGTTAACGGAGTCGTCCTCGCGACTGCGCAAACCGGTCCTGCGGCGACCCGAGAAACATCAACTCGGTTACAACTCGATCTACTTGCCGTCGAGCGAAGGGGTCTCTGCGGAAGCGATCCATGAAGCAGCGTCGCTTCTCAAACTAAAAGAACCCGACCTCGAACGAATACTGTCTGAAGGCGTACCGTTGCCCGTGGCGCGCACGGCGAGCCGCGAAGAATCGGAGTTGCTCGTCGAGCGATTGCAGGAACTCGGTCTTCGCGTTGTGACGCTGGTTGATGAAGGCGTGGTCAAGCGCGTGAAGTCGATGGCGTTTGACGATTCGCAACTCGTGATCAATTCGGGTCACTTGAAAGAGGAAGTGGAAGTGCCGTGGGCCAATGTCCTGTTGTTGATCCCCGCGCGCTTAGTCGAGAAGCGTGTGGAAGTGAAGGAGGTTAAGAGTCGACGGGCGGAGAACGAGCTAATCGACGCGAGTGAGTTCTTCAGTGACGAAACAGTCATCGATATTTACTTAACGACACACTCCGAAACGTGGCGCGTCAGCGCGAGTGGTTTCGACTTCTCGTGCCTCGGATCGGATAAGTCGCTGATCGCGAATGAGAACATGACGCGGTTGCAACGCCGTTTGGTCCCGCAAGCCGCGAACGCACGCTTCGACGATGCTTACAACCGTCTGCGATCCGTGCTCGATCTTGTTTGGGCGCCAGAGCAGGAAACGAAGTCCAGCGGTTGGCGTCGTGAGCGGCCTGGGAGACTGAGTCTCGGCATGGCGACAATCAACAGCAACGAGAGTCAGTTCACACGTTATTCGCGACTGCTTTACCACGTGACGTCGCAGCAGCTTGGATAAACGAAACATGTCGCAACACGATGAACAGAACCTGGTCTACGGCGTGAATGCGGTGCTCGAAGCATTACGCGCCGGCAAGCGGCAGATCGAGACGATCACGATTCTTCAAAGTGCGCGGCCGGACCGTTTGAAAGCCGTGTTGGACCTCGCGCGTGAGAAGGGCGTGCCCGTGCATCGCGTGCCGCGTTTGGACCTCGATCGATCGTTGGGAGAGGTGCGACATCAGGGCGTAGTTGCGCGAATCGCGGCGGCGCGTTATGCCGACGCTGATGGACTGTTGGATACGTTGGCGGCGAAAGTCGGCACACCCGATCCGCCATTCGTTCTCGGCTTGGACGCGATAGAGGATCCGCGCAATATGGGCTCGATGTTGCGAACCGCGGAGTGCGCGGGTGTTCACGGAGTGTTTATTGCCGAACGCCGCGCGGTGGGTTTGACCGGCGCGGTGGCAAAGGTTGCCGCTGGGGCTTTGGAGTATGTGCCGGTCGCGCGCGTGACGAACCTCGTGAGATTGATAGAGCAGTTGAAAGAACGTAACATTTGGGTTGTTGGCGCGGCTGCGGAAGCGAAGCAAACGTACACCGAATGGGATTGGACGTTGCCGGCCGCAATCTTTCTCGGCAACGAAGGACATGGGCTGCACCGGCTGGTACGTGAACATTGCGACACGTTGGTGCGTATTCCGGTGGTCGGTAAGTTGGATTCATTGAACGTTTCGGTAGCTGCCGGCGTGCTGCTTTACGAGGCAAGGCGGCAACGAAATCACTTTCGAGAGGCTAAATCGGATGTTCTGTCCTAAATGCGCAACGCAGAATCTCGAGGGCGCCAGTTTTTGTCGCACCTGTGGAGCAAACATCAGTCTCGTGCCGCAGGCGATGACGGGCCAGATCACGCAAACGCCGCCGCCGGCAGAAGAAGTGATCGAAGAAAGCTGTGGCCGGCTTGGCCGCAAGAGAGCACTGACGCTGGACTTAGCCTTCAGGAACATGTTCATCGGCATTGCGTTTCTGCTGATCTCGATAGCGCTGTCGCGAACGATCGGCGCCGGGTGGTGGTTCTGGATGTTGATACCGGCGTTTTCGCTGATGGGCAAGGGTGTGGCGCAGTACCTTCGTCTCAGGGAAAATGAGAAGCGCATGTTGATGACGCCGCCCCGGTTGCAGCCGGTGTTGCAGCGTCAGGAAACGGTGGCGTTGCCGCGCAGAACGGATGAGTTGCGGCCACCGGTGCCGAGTGTGACTGAAGGTACGACCCGCCATCTTGGAGTTGAAGCAGCCACGAGACACCTCGAAACTCAGGAACGAAAATAGAGTGCGCATTTGTGTGCCGGTCTGCGCGAAGACTTTTGCGGACATGGCAGAGGCGTGCGCGCGCGCAAGCGCAGTCGGCGACATCATCGAACTGCGGCTCGATTGTCTTCAAGATTTGGTTTCTGAAATTGAAACGTTTGTAAGCAGACTTTCCCGCCCAATTATTCTCACCCTCAGGCCGGCAGAGCAGGGCGGTTACCGGGTTCTAGGGCGTCCCGAGCGAGTGGCCTTCTGGGCCAGGGATTTAAAGCCCGATTTTTTATGCGATATTGAAGCGGATTTAGTGCTCGACGTAGCAGTTGAGCCTTCACGATTGATCGTCTCCCACCACGACTTCACCGGTGTTCCTGAAAACCTGGACCAGCTCTACGAACGGCTCACCGCAACGCCCGCACGCATCGTGAAGATCGCCGTGCGTGCGAATCAGATCACGGATTGTATCCCTGTCTTTCATCTCCTGGATCGAGCGAACAACGAGCAACGCGCGTTGATCGCGATCGCTATGGGTAATGCGGGAATCGCGACGCGTATCCTTGGTCCGTCGCGCGGCGCGTATCTGACTTACGGTTCGCTTGAAGACGAGAGTGCGACTGCGCCGGGACAGGTCAATGCCCGGCAACTGCGTTCCGTTTATCGCATCGATGAGATCGACCGCGAGACGATGATCTGCGGTTTGGTCGGACTGCCGGTGATGCACTCCGTTTCACCGCACATGCACAACGCAGCGTTTGCGACTGCGGGAGTGAATGGAGTCTATCTGCCGTTGGAAGTGCGTGAGCTTGAATCGTTCGTCAGACGGATGATCCATCCCAGGACGCGCGAGTTGGATTGGAATGTGCGCGGGTTAAGTATTACCGCACCTCACAAGTCGGCCGTCATGGAACTGTTGGACTGGATCGAACCGGAGGCACGCGAGATTGGTGCGATCAACACGGTCGTGATCGAGAACGACAAGCTGCGAGGCTACAACACGGACGTCCACGGATTTATAAGCCCCTTGCGGGAGCGTCTTGGGTTGGTGAAGGGGTTACGTGTGGCGGTGATTGGCGCAGGCGGCGCAGCGCGCGCGGTCGTGTGGGCAATGAAAAGAGAACAAGCGAACGTCACGCTATTTGCACGCGCTCCAGACAAAGCCCGATCGGCGAGCGAGAATTTCGAGGTTCCGTGTGAGCCGTTGTCGGAGGCTTCGTTCCGTGGCTACGACGTGGTGATCAATGCCACCCCTGAGAGTCCCGCTACAGCCGAGCAACTCGCTGGCGCGGGTTTGGTTTATGACCTCATTTACAATCCGATTGAAACCCGATTTTTGCAGGAAGCTCGTGCTGCTGGTTGTCACACGCTGGGTGGATTAAAGATGCTCGTCGCCCAGGCGCAGCTCCAGTTTGAACTTTGGACCGGCAAAACCGCGCCCGCGAGTGTGATGCACGACGCAGCCATAGCGGCTCTGAGACCGTGATCGTTCCTTGTTATACTGAAACCGCAGTGGACGATCGCTACAGCAGACAAATCCTATTCAACGGCATTAGAGAAGAGGGACAGCGCAAACTCCTCGCGGCGCGAGTTCTAATTGTCGGCTGCGGCGCACTCGGTTCCGCGCACGCCGAAGCGTTGGGCCGCGCAGGCGTCGGACGTTTGCGCATCGTCGATCGCGATTTCGTCGAACCTTCAAATCTACAACGCCAGACGATGTTCATCGAAAGCGACGCCGAAAAACGTCTGCCAAAGGCCATCGCCGCCGCGAATCGTTTGCGCGACATCAACTCCGAAATTGAGATCGAACCACACGTCACCGACGTCAACTATTCAAACATCGAACAGTTGATCGACGGCTGCGACGTCGTACTCGACGGCACCGACAATTTCAGCACGCGCTATCTGATTAACGACGCCTGTGTGAAGCATGAGACAGACTGGGTCTATGGCGCGGCCGTCGGTTCCTACGGCGTCACGATGACGGTTCGCCCCCATCAAACCCCCTGCTTGCGTTGCATCTTTGAAGAAGCGCCACCGGCGGCGAGTGCGCCGACCTGCGACACCGCGGGCGTGATCATGCCGATCATCAACCTCGTCTCAGCAGTGCAAGTCACTGAAACTCTCAAACTGCTGACCGGCAACACGACTGATCTTCACCAGTCGCTAATGCAATTCGACGTTTGGCGCAACGAGTGGCGCAAGGTTTCGATCGGCGTCCCAAATCCGGATTGTCCATCCTGCGGCTTGGGCCAATATGAATCTCTCGAACCAATCTCGTCCGAAACTGCCGCCGTGCTCTGCGGCCGCGATGCCATTCAGATCTCCCCGTCGCAACCAACCAGCATCGACTTCCGCTCGCTGGCCGAAAGACTTCGTCCGTCCGGCGACGTGAAATTCAACGAATACCTGCTGCGCTTCAAAACCGGACCATTTGAACTCACGGTCTTTCAGGATGCGCGCTCGATAGTTCGCGGTACCGATCAAATCGCCACTGCCCGTTCGCTCTACGCCAAGTACATAGGAAACTGACCAAACGATGATCATCAAACAACGAAGAAGCATCCCCCTCATCTCCATCGCCACCACCATTCTGCTCGTGCTTTCTGTTTTCAACGGCGCACGTGCGGGCCAGCCGGCTCTTTGGGAAACGAGCGGCCGCGCCGAATTACTCAAGGGCGATGCTCGCGGCGTGTCCATCAGCGATACGGGCGTGGTGATGCTTGCGCCGAAGCTGAACGAAATCTTCAACACTCAGCAGACCTACGTTTGGTCCAGCGCAATCGACAACCAGGGCAACGTGTATCTCGGCACCGGGCACGACGGCAAGGCTTTCAAGATCACAGCAAGCGGCACGGGCTCGCTGTTGTTTGACGCTACAGAGCTCGACGTCACCGCACTGGCGATCGGACGCGATGGCGCGATCTACGCCGGAACATCGCCCGACGGCAAGGTCTATCGCATCGGCACTGACGGAAAAGCCGACGTCTACTTCGATCCCGGCGATAAGTACATTTGGTCGCTCGCGGTGATGTCCGATGGTTCACTCGCCGTCGGCACTGGTGACAACGGCAAGCTCTATCGCGTGCGCAGTGCCGGCGCGACGCCGGAAACGTCTCTGCTCGTGAATACGAACCAAACGCACGTCATCTCATTGGCAGTAACACCGCAAGGCGATCTGATCGCCGGAACGGACTCGGGCGGCCTGGTCCTGCGAGTTTCACCTGAAGGAAAAATGTTCGCGCTCTTCGACACGCAATTGCGCGAGATTCATGCGCTCGCGCCCGCCGCCGATGGTTCAATCTATGCACTTGCACTCAGCGATGCAGCGGCCACTTCGCGTGCACCGTCAACTCCGCCCGTAACCTCGCAACCAACAGAAGGCGGCACGCCAACGACTTCAGTGACGGTCACCGCCCTCGACGAAAGCGGCACGCCGATTCAATCTCAATCCACGCCGGCGCGCAGCCGCAGCGACGTTTCAACGGCACGCAGCGCTGTGTTTCGCATTCTTCCCGACGGCGCGACGGACGTAGTTTGGAGTTCACCGACGGTTACGGCTTTCGCGATTGCACCGGCATTGCAACCCGGCACTGTTTTGATCGGCACCGCTGACAAAGGACGCATCTATTCCGTAACGAACGACGGGCGCGACACGTTACTGCTGCAATCGCCGGAAGGACAGATCTCGTCGCTCTTTGTGAAGAACAACCAGGTCTACGCCGCGTCGAGTAATCAGGGAAAACTCTTTCGCTTCGGCAACGAACTCGTGAGTGAGGGAACCTACGAATCGCCGGTTCGAGACGCGAAACTAACAGCGTCGTGGGGCAAGGTCTGGTGGCGCGGCACAGGCGCGGTTGAGGTGCAAACTCGCACGGGAAACGGCGAGCGGCCGGATGCGACGTGGAGCGACTGGAGCGCACCTTATCGCAATCCGGCCGGCAACCAGATTTCGAGTCCGCGTGCGCGCTTCATTCAATGGCGCGCGACGGTGCGTTCCGCCGCGTCTTCCACACCCGCGTCGATTGAAGATGTGAGCGTCGCTTATCTGCCGCGCAACGTGGCGCCGGAAGTGCTCTCGATCAACGTGTTGCCGATTGGCGTCGGTTTGCAGGAGATAACCCAGACGTCGGTGGACCCGAATGTCGAATCTTCAGGATTGGATCCGTCAGTGTTTGGACCAGTAGCGCCGGTGCCGCCGCGCCGTTTCTATCAACGCGGCGCACGGTCGTTCCAGTGGCAGGCAGAAGATCGCAACTCTGACACACTCGAATACGCCATCTACTATCGCGCCTTGAACGAGCAGACGTTCCGTTTATTGAAAGACAAACTGCGCGAGAACTTCTACACGATCGACGGCGCGACGCTCGCCGATGGTCGTTATGTGATCAAGGTCATCGTCTCAGACGCGCCTGATAATCCGCCGGGTCAGAAGTTGACCGGTGAACGTTTGAGCGAGCCGATCGACATCGACAACACACCGCCGGTAGTCAAACTCGTGGGCCAACCACAAACGAACCGCGACTCCGTCCGCGTGGTCTTTTCTGTTGACGATGCCACCGGAAAGGTGAAAAAGGCCGACGCAAGCATGGATGGCGCCGCGTGGACACCGGTTTTCCCGGATGACGGCATTGCCGACAGCGGCCAGGAGGTCTACTCCGTGGACTTCGCAGCCCTGGGCCCCGGTGAGCACACGATATCGTTGAGGTCCTTCGATAGCAGCGGAAATGTGGGGACTTTCAGTGTCACCGTGAAGCGTTGATGCTTGCACGATACGGTGCGAAACAACTCGAAACCGTGCGAAATTTCGGGTCTGCTGGTAGACTTTCCTAGTAAAAACGCCTCCACGCAGCCGGTGCGTTTCTGGCATTTATCTTGCTGCCTCTTGTGACCGGCGCGTCTCTTTCTCCCTCCCATGCGCGCGACGAAGCATGAGGAGGCTCAGGTGAAAATGATGAGGTTGGTAAGACAAATCGTGGTGCTGTTGATGCTGGCCGTGGTCCCTGTGGGGGCGTTTGCCCAACGGAAAGGCCAGGACAAGCGGCCGCCCAAAGATCCGGTGAAGGTGATTGAAAATAAGAAAGACAAACCTCCCCCGCCGAAAAACGACCGGCCAAAGAAGGACGACAAGAAACGACCGAAGAACTAAGGCCGCAAGAGGCAAAAACCCGTTTCTGATCTAAAGCTCGCGCATCTCAGGCGGGCCTTTTTTGTGTCTCTTGTGCCTTTTCGTGCCCCTTCTTTTCCCGCTTCTCTCGGTACATCACCTCGTCGGCACGCGCCATCTGGTCTTCGATACTCCAGGGTTCTTCGTGATCGAGCTCAACCGCGCCGATGCTTAATGCAAGTGTGAACTCGTCATTACCTGATTCGTTGTACGCGTCCAGATTGCGTCGCAACCGTTCAAGCACCTTCGCTGTTTCCGGCTCCTGCATGTTTGTGACGAGCACTGCAAACTCGTCACCGCCGAGGCGGGCGATGATGTCGCAGTCGCGAAACGTTCGGCGCAGGATCTGACCGACTGCGGCGATGGCCGTCGAACCGGCGCGATGGCCCAATGTGTCGTTGATCTCTTTCAGCCCGTCCATGTCGGCATAGATCAGGAGCGACGGATGTTTCGAACGGCGCGCGGTCTTGGCGTGATGTTCGGCGACGTTGATAAACCCACGATAGTTATAGAGACCGGTTAGTTGGTCCGTCAGACTCAAATTACGCAACGCCTCTTCCGCGATTTTCCGTTCAGCAATTGCCTCTTCGAGTTCGCGCACACGTTGTCTGAGACTCTCTTGTAGTTCGAGAATGCGTCCGGCCGCTTGCAGTCGCACACGCAGTTCGTGAGTGTCGAGAGGCTTTGTGAGGTAGTCGTCCGCACCTGCTTCGAGTCCTTCGAGTAGATCTTCTCTGCGGTTCAGCGAAGTCAGAAGAATGACGTGGACCGGTGAGTCGATCTGGCGGAGTTGGCGGCAGATCTCAATACCGTCGACGTCCGGCATGACGCGATCGAGAATCGCGAGCGGCGGCGCGCCCTGCACGTGCAACGCTTGCCACGCGTCGCGGCCGTTGCGAGTGACTACAACTTCGTGGCCCCACTTCGTGAGATTAGCAGTGAGGATGCGACACGAGATTGGATCATCTTCGGCAATCAGGATTCTCATGGCGACCTTCTCTTACGTTCCGCGTTTAGGATCTCTTTGACGCGCTCCAATTCGTTTTTCAGACTCAGCAACAATTCTGTTGCGACGGTGCTGTAGTTGTCCTCGAGGTGTTCGAGTTCGCCGGCAATCGCGGCCATTTGCAGCACGCCGAGATTTGCGCTGCAGCCGCGCAGGCTGTGGGCAGCGCGTCTGGCCGTGTTGCGATCGTGGTCAGCGATTGCCGTTCGAATCGTGTCGAACAGACGCGGCACTTCGTTGAGATAGATGTCGATCAGTTCGACTACAAAATCCGGTTCGCCTTCGATTTGGGCGTCGTCGTAGATCGCCAGTATGGCGAGATCGACTGCTTGGGTTTCTGTGTGTGTGAGTGTCATTAGTTCTCCAGGTGATGGTTGAGCAACAGGCGAAACGTGCTTTGAAACTGGTCGGTAGTAAAGGGTTTCGGCAGGAAGATGGTGACTCCGGCGGCGAAGCTATTGGCCATCAGTTTCAAATCGGGTTCTGAGGTAATCATCATGACCGGGATGCGCATCAGCCGTTTTTCCGAGCGCATGAAACGCATGACGTCGATGCCTTCGAGGTGCGGCATCATCATGTCGAAGATTGCGCCGCGAAAGTTGGAATCGCTTTTGAGTAAACGATACGCGGCGCCACCGTCGTTAACGACCACTGGCTCGTAACCTTCCAATTGCACAAATCGCGTCACCATGTGACGGATGATGGGATCGTCGTCGGCAATCAGAATTCGTCGCGTTTGCTTACGCGAGTCAGCGAGCATGCTTTGTTCTCCTCGTGTTGGCTCGGGGACAAGTTGCGTTTGAATGGGGCAAATCAAACCGGTGTGCGTTACGACGGCAGGGCATAACACCACAAGAGAGCGCACGACGGGCGTGATTGCGCGCCGGCGACACGGATTGAGCATGCGACGTGCCAAGACGCCGCGTTCTGTGTAAGCTGTGTATTTCGTTTCTTACTGAATATGACAAGCACTACGTCAGGTCCGCGTCCGTCACGGGCCGCGATTATTCTTGCGTTCGCGGCGGTCTACATAATCTGGGGTTCGACCTATCTCGGAATTCGCTACGCGATCGAGACGTTACCCGGGTTTTTGATGGCCGGGACGCGATTCTTTATTGCTGGCGCGATTCTTTTTACGTGGGCAGTGTTGCACGGCGACCGAATTGGATCTTTAGCGCAATGGCGCCGCGCATTTGTGGTCGGCGCGTTATTGTTGCTGTGCGGCAATGGGGGCGTGACGTGGGCTGAGAAATACATCGCGTCGGGTTTGGCGGCGTTGCTCGTTGCGACAGAGCCTCTGTGGGTTGTGGTATTGAATTGGAGCGCAACACACAAGCGTCCCAACTGGACGGTCTTGCTTGGCGTGTTGATCGGCCTCGTTGGTGTGGCGCTACTGGTTGGTGGCGGTGGTTTGAATAACGGGCAATCTGTTTCGGCGTTGAGTTTGGCAGGTGCGGTGGCGGTAGTGCTGGCGGGGTTCGCGTGGGCGGGTGGATCTGTTTACGCGGCTCGACGTCCCATCGGGGCGTCAACATCGATGACCGCCGGGATGCAGATGATGGCGGGTGGCGGCTTGTTGTTATTGCTCTCCTTGGTAACGGGAGATTTCAAACGGCTTAATTTAGGTGCGGCGTCGTGGGTCTCGCTGGGCGCGTTTGGTTATCTGCTGGTGTTTGGTTCGTTGGTTGGGTTCACAGCCTACAGTTGGTTACTGCGTCACGTGACGACCGCGCGCGCCGCGACTTATGCGTATGTTAATCCGGTAGTGGCGGTGTTGTTGGGCTGGTTGTTCGCTCATGAACCATTGACGCTGCGCATGTCGTTGGCCGCGGCGGTGATTGTGGGTTCGGTCGTCCTGATCACGACCTTCGGCGGCGAACACGCCGCGCCCGCGGCGCACGATTCCGAGTGTTCGACGCCTCCGTGCGCTTGACGATTTCCTGTTAGATTAGTGTCGCCATGAGAAAAATATTTCCACTCGCACTCGCAACGTTAGCCGTCGGTTCGATCTTTGTCGCCACGAAATCCACGGCGCAGAATCGCGCGCGGTTTGAGATCTCGTTTCCCGCGTCGTTAGACAAGGGACCAATTGACGGTCGTCTGCTGTTGCTGATCTCAACGAACACCGAAGATGAACCGCGTTTTCAGATCAGCGAAGATCTCAACACTCAGCAGGTCTTCGGCGTTGACGTCGACGCCTGGAAAGCGGGCGAAACCAAGACGATGGACCAGAGTGCGTTTGGTTATCCACGGCGCACTCTCGCCGATGTGCCGCCGGGCGAGTACACCGTGCAGGCTTTGCTTCATCGCTACGAAACCTTCAAACGCGCTGACGGTCACACAGTCAAACTCCCGATGGACCGTGGCGAAGGACAACAGTGGGGCCGCGCGCCAGGGAATCTGTACAGCACACCGAAGCGCATACGGATCGATGGTAATACGCCAATCTCGATCGCACTCGACAAAGTAGTTCAACCGATCGAGCCGCCTAAAGACACGAAGTACGTCAAGCACATCAAGATCCAGAGCGAACGTCTGACGAGATTCTGGGGACGCCCGATGCATCTCGGCGCGCACGTGCTGTTGCCGGAAGGCTTCGACTCGCATCCCGAAGCGCGCTACCCGCTCGTCGTCTTTCACGGCCACTTCCCGGCGGACTTCGGCAACTTTCGTGAGCAGCCGCCCGATCCGAATCTCAAGCCTGAATACAGCGAGCGTTTCAAACTCGCGGGCTACAACCGCATCGTTCAGGAGCAGGCGTATCAGTTTTACAAAGACTGGACCGGACCAAACTTCCCGCGCTTTATCATCGTCGAAATCCAGCACGCGAACCCGTATTACGATGATTCCTACGCCGTCAATTCCGCCAATCTTGGTCCATACGGCGACGCGATCACTTACGAGTTGATCCCGGAGATAGAAAAACGTTTTCGTGGCATCGGCAAAGGCTGGGCGCGTTTTCTTTATGGCGGTTCGACAGGCGGTTGGGAAGCAATGGCCGTGCAGGTGTTCTATCCAGACGAGTACAACGGCAGTTGGGCCGCGTGTCCCGATCCGATCGACTTCCGCGCGTACACCGTCGTAAACATCTACGAACACGAGAACGCCTACTACGCTGATTCAGCGTGGAAACGAATGCCGCGTCCCGGCAAGCGAAACTATCTCGGGGAACTTTCGGCCACCGTCGAAGATATGAATCACATGGAGCTTGCGCTCGGAACGAATAGCCGTTCGGGTGGCCAGTGGGACATCTGGCAGGCCGTCTATTCGCCGGTCGGCAGCGATGGTTATCCGAAACCAATCTGGGACAAGTTGACGGGCAAGATCGATCGTTCGGTCGCGGAGTACTGGCGCGAGAATTACGATCTCAGCTACATCCTCAAGCGCGATTGGTCCAAGCTTGGACCAAAACTCGCCGGCAAGATCAACATTTACGTCGGCGAGGCTGACAACTATTTCCTAAACAACGCAGTCTACCTCGTCGAGGATTTTCTAAAGACAACGAAGAACCCGGCGTTTAGCGGCGAGATCGATTACGAACCGCGTGCGGAGCATTGTTGGAACGGCGATCACACGCGTCCGAACGCGATCGCGCGATTGCGTTACCATCAGTTCTTTGCGCCGAAGATCGTGGAGCGCATCACGAAGAGTGCGCCGCCGGGAGCGGATCTAAAGAGTTGGCGTTACTAAGCCCTTCATTATTTCGGTGTGCGTTTCAATAATGCGGTTCGCCTGTTCAGCGTTTGGCGTGAGTGACCAGTCGCCGTGGTCCCATGTGCCGCCGAGAATAATGCCGTCGCGGCGTGGGAACATGTAACCGCTGCTGAGATAGCAGTAGTCGATCTCCGGTTGCGGCAACAACACTTCGAGTTGGCCACGCACGGGAATCAATTCCTCATCATCAAACAACTCGCGCGCTCCGAGTCCGGTGCAGTTGAAAACAACCGGCTCCGGCAGCCGCGCGATCTCGCGTCGACTGCGAAACTCCTTCACGACAACTCTGCCGCCAGCAATGTAGAAGTCGCGCAACAACGCGCTGAGATAGATCGAGGGCTCGATCAGCATCGTCGAATACTGCCGCACGACAGGGAAGCCGAAGTAGCGTTGCGGGTCGCGATGGATTTGTCTTGCGGGATAGAGCGCATCACCGCCCGCAAGTTCGCGCTCGAGGGACATTTCGCTGCGCAATAGTTCGAACATGTCGGTCCAGCGCACGCCGTATTCTGGCCCAACCAGCAGTTGAAACGCTCGATTCGAGATTTGGCACGCGCGGCGAAACTGATCGTCGAACTTCGAGTCGACTTGATCGTCTTCGTAAACGGAAGTCGGCCCCCACGAAGCGCCGGCAATGTTTGACGTGGTATCCGGCGGCAAGTTCTTGGCGTAGATCGTTACTGTGCCGGGTCCGTTCTGAAAACGGCGTTGCAACAGACGCGCGGTCGAGAGACCGCTGACGCCGCAACCGAGAACCGCGAAGCGTCGCCGTTGCGTGCGACTGGTCGTCACAAAGTCTCGTGCGAGATCGACTGCAAGCGACGCTGTTCCCCACGAAAGCGTTACCCCGCCGCCGCCGTGACCGTAGTTATGCACCAGCAATTTGCTGCCGAACCGCTCAGCATCAACCACAAAACCGCTCGGCCGGTAAGGTCTCAAGCCAACGACTTCACGAATCACACGATCGCGAGAGACTTTCACAGGCGCAAACCGGCGCTGCTCGTCGAAAGCGCGTGTCAGACGCGTGCTCAATAACAGCGCGCTCATTGCCGCTGCTCCGCTCAAGAAGTCGCGACGCCGAATCTGTGTACTCATAGGGGCGAACTTTAGCGTAATCTGTGGCGCATGTCTCGTTTTCCTGAATGGATGGTGCCGATGGCGGCGACGCTCACGCAGGAGCGGTTCACCGGACCGGAGTGGCTCTTCGAGCGGAAGTTCGATGGCATCAGGTTGCTGGCTTTCAAGAAAGGCGCGGAGGTGCAGTTGTTTTCGCGTAACCATCTTCCACAGCACGTACCCGCCGTCACCGAAGCCATTCAGAGACTGCCGCACGACGAACTGATCCTCGACGGCGAGATCACCTGGCCGGGCGGCAAAACGAGTTATCACGTCTTCGACGTCATGTGGCTGGACGGCCGCGACTTGCGCAACTTACCACTTGAGGAACGCGTGGGTGTACTGAAACGGTTGCCGCTGACTGGACCACTTCATCGCGTCGAACCGGTAAGTGACGAATCGCCGTGGGAACGCGCGCAGAAAGAAGGCTGGGAAGGCGTGATCGCCAAGCGCCGCGATTCAGTGTACGAACATCGCCGCTCGCGAAACTGGCTGAAGATGAAGTGTGAACTCTCGCAGAACTTCATCGTCGGCGGGTTCACCGATCCACAAGGCAAGCGCGTGGGTCTCGGCGCGTTATTAGTGGGTCACTACCAAAATGACGATTTGGTTTACGCAGGAAGAATCGGAACCGGTTTCGATACCAAGCTGTTACTCGAGCTGCGCGCGCGATTGGACCAACTGGAGATTCCCAAAGCGCCGTTTACAAAAGCCGTGGGCTTGCCGCGCGTGCGGGCTCATTGGGTGCGGCCCGAAATCGTCGTGAACGTTGGTTTCATAGAATGGACCAACCACGGTAAGCTGCGCCATCCGCGTTTATTGAGCGTTGTTGAATCTGAGAATGATCACACATCCTGAAAAGGTGCTCTTTCCCGCCGAAGGGATTACGAAAGGCGAACTCGCCGCGTATTACGAAGCGATCGCTCCGGTGATGTTGCCGCACCTGCGGCGACGCCCGATCACGATGGAACGTTATCATCGCGGTATCAACGCGCCCGGCTTTTTTCAGAAGGACGTGTCGAAAGGTTTTCCGGAGTGGCTCAAACGCGTTGAGGTCCCCAAACACGGGGGCACAGTGCATCACCCGATCGCCAACGACACACGCTCGCTGCTCTGGCTCGCGAATCAGAACAGCATCACGATTCACGTTTGGCCTTCGCGCACGCCGAACCTTTATAACCCGGACATCTGTGTGCTTGATCTCGATCCCGCCGGTGATGACGACCCCGATGTATTGCGTGCGGCTGCCCTAAACGTGCGCGATCTGTTGGCTGAACTCGGTTTGCCGAGTTGGATCAAGACTACGGGTTCGAAAGGTTTTCACATCGCGGTGCCGCTCGACGGCAAGTCTGATTTCGGCACCGTCGCGCGTTTTGCACATCAAGTGGGGAGGATCTTAGTAGAACGCGATCCGGACCATCTGACACAGGAGTTCGCCAAGGTCGATCGCGGCGGACGCATTCTCGTGGACACCGGCCGCAACGGTTACAGCGCGACGTTTGCGGCGACTTATACGGTGCGTGCGAGACCCGGTGCTCCAGTATCTGCTCCGTGTACGTGGGAAGAGATCGAACGTGGTGAGGTACACCCGAAGAGTTTTACTTTGCGGACGATGGCGGCTCGAATTGCCGCGACCGGTGATTTATGGTCTGACTTACTGCGAAGAAAGCGCTCTCTGAAACAAGCTTTACAGAGATTAGGCGGATGAATCGCCCGCTCGTTCAAGGTGTCCGCGGCCCCACACCCGCGCACTCTCAACCAACGGCAACACCGAACGGCCATAGTCCGTCAGTGAATACTCGACCGGTGCGGGCACGGCGCCCTTTGGTTCGCGATGCACCAGCCCGTCGTTTACGAGTTCGCGAAGTTGTTGCGTGAGCACTTTCTGCGAAATACTCGGCATCTCGCGACGCAGCGCGGCGAAGTGTTTTGGTGATTCCGCCAGCCAGTAAAGAATAATCAGCTTCCACTTGCCGCCAATCGCCGCAAGCGCTGCCGTGAGCGGACAGCCGCCGACCGGGTTGGTGCGAGTGCGTTTTGAGTGGTTACCTGAAGGTGCGTTCTTGATGGCGCTCATAAGTCAGATTACATTCGAAGCCAAACATCGACAGAAGTTCGGGAGGTCATGGATGATAGTAGAAGTGCGAAGCTACCGGATCAAGCCGGGGCACCGCGAGGAGTTCATCAAGTTGTTCGAGAGCCGCGCGATTGAGGCTCAACGTAAGTATGGAATGAAGATAGTTGGTCCAATGATCGACGTGGAGAATCCGAACAAGTTTGTGTTTCTGCGCAGTTTTCCCTCGCTCGAGGAGCGCGAGCGAATGAGAGACGCGTTTTATGGCGGCGAGGAGTGGAAGAAGGAACTTGAACGTCTCGCGATGCCGCTGCTGGAAAGTTACGACATCATACTCTGCGAGACGTCGCCCGGTTGTGTGTTTGATTGGAAAGACGACTAATGTAACTATACCCGAGCATGATCGCTCTCATAGCCGTACTTTTGTTTACTCTCGCTCCGTTCCAGGCGAGCGATCGCGTCCGGCAGACGTGGAAAGGTCCGGACGGTTCGGTTCTGCAGCAACTGTTCAAAGAGGACTCGACTCCAGCTCGCGCACCGCAGAACGTCGCGGCGGTCGTGCAGTTCACGCCCGCGGGTGACTCGGGCGTCATCAAGTCGCTGGCGGATGCGCTTGGAAGCACGACGGAAGAGCGGGCCGCGCTTACCGAAGCCTTCACACAGTTCAAACAGGGCTACGAAGCTGAAGCCGCGAAGGCAGGGAAGGCAAACAACCTCGCCGTAACGATGACGTTCTTCATTGTTTCGAACGTGGTTGCTTACCAGCAGACTGACATGCCGTCGGACGCCGATACGGTCGAGATGTCGCTGGCGATGGAGCGGAAGATGGCGCGCATACCGTCGTTCGTGTCAATGTCTAATTTAGAAAAGCAGCGCATGCATGATTGGCTGCTGTGCATGGCCGGGTTCGCGCTGACGAACTACATGAGTGCGAAACAGAGCAACGACGTGCAGGGACTGGCCACGATTAAAGAGTTTGCCGACTACTCGATGCGGCTTGCGCTGGGTGTCGAAGCAGCTAAGCTGACGTTGGCTGGCCCCCGAATCACGATGCAAGCTGCCACCGCCAACACGGCGGGTGCGGGTACGACCACCAGTAAGCTGATCGGCTCCTGGACGACCGCTGCGACCGTACAGTCCGGTGGCGTTATGCGTTTGCGTTACATCTTCAATGCCGACGGGAGCTACAGCTTCAAGTCAGAGCGAAGTTCCACACCGCAACGCTGGTGGACAGTGGAAGAGAGCGGAACGTTTGCCGTCAACGGAGATTCGGTGACGATCACTCCGAAAGTAAGCAAAGCGACTCAGCGAAATCTAAACGGCGTGGTTCAGGAAACGCGGGCTAATCCGCTGGAGAAGGTCACCTACAAGTGGACCACCCACTTCTTCGAAGGCATCGGCGAAACAAATCTCGTGCTCGAACCGCCGCAACCGACGAGTCGCGACGGGATACTCGGCAACAACAGCCGTTTTCCAAAAGCCTACCTCTACACTCAGGGCGACAAACTAGAGTGGCGCTTCTAACTATCGCTGCGAGGTGGTCCCCGCCATGATCGGCAGCGCGATGTGCGACGCCTGGCGGCCGGAGCGATAGATTTGTTGCGTTGCTTTCTGGAAATCCGAGTCCTTGGCGTTGAAGATGTTCGGCACGAAGCGCTGCGGATTGCGATCGATCACGGGGAACCACGTGCTTTGCACCTGCACCATGATGCGATGACCTTTTAAGAACACGTGATCGTTCGCCGGAAATCCGATCTCGTACGGAACGACAGCGCCGGACGCGATCGGCTCGGGTTTCTCAAAACTATTCCGATACCTGCCGCGCAGGACGTCACCCGCAATCATCAACTGAAACCCGCCCATCTTTGGATCCGCTGCGTACTTCTCCGGATACACGTCGATCACTTTAACGATCCAGTCTGAATCCGTGCCGGTTGTTGAAGCGAAGAGCTTCGCGATGATCTTGCCGGACACGACAACGTCGGAGTCGAGTGGTTCGGTGGACCACGTGAGTACGTCGGGACGGTGATCGACGAAGCGTTGATCTTCCACCAGCCACGTCGTCCAGCCCGATCGCAATTCAATCGGCCGCTGGCGATACGGAACCGGGTTCGCCGGATCGGAAATGTAACTATCGAATGCATTCACACCAGCGGGCGGCGGTGTGAACGAGAGTTTTCCATCGGCCTGAAAATAGAGCGGCCGCGTGGTCGTAGATTTTGGCGGCCATGTGTCGTGCTTTTCCCACTGATTCAGGCCGGTCCGGAACGTCAGCGCTTCAGGAAAATCGGGTGTCCCTTCGTTTTTCAAGTGGTAAGCGAGAAAACGCGCGAGCACGTTCTGGCGATAATACTCGGCTGTCTTGCTGCCGAAGTCGATCTTGCCGAGCTTCTGACCATCACTACGCGACCAACCACCGTGGTTCCATGGACCAACGACGAGGAAGTTTTGGTTTTTAGTGTCGTGCTTTTCAAGTAACTCGTAGATCTTGATCGGACCATAGAAGTCTTCCTGATCCCACCAACCGGCAACGTTCAGAATCGGCACCGTCACGCGATTCAGCCACGGCGCGAAGCCCTGGCGTTTCCAGAACGCGTCGTAGTTTGGATGATTTACGAAGTCGTTCCACGTCGGCAATCGGGTTTTTAGTACCTTTGCGTTGACGTTCGCGAGCGAGCCTAACCGCAGGTACCAATCGTAAGTGTCGAAAGTGTCGATCACCGCCGAGACGTCGGCGATCTCTTTCGACGACTCCATCATGTAGGCGTACTCGAAACCGTAGCTCAAGCGAAACGCACCGTTGTGATGAAAATCGTCGCCGATCCACATGTCGGCCGGGGAAGCTTGCTCGACGGCGGCTTTCAGCGCCGGATGCGGATCGAGCGTGCCCATGACCGTGAGCCAAGCGCCGTAACTCGTTCCGGCCATACCGGCGCGGCCGTTGTTGTTCGGCACGTTTTTAAGCAGCCATTCGATCGTGTCGTAAGCATCGGTGCTTTCATCGATCGCTTTCGGATCTTTCGACTCGCGCGGCTGTCGCAGCATGACGAACTGGCCTTCAGATTTGAAGCGTCCGCGAATGTCCTGCACGACGATGATGTAACCGTCGGCGGTCAACTCGCGCATCGAGTTTGCGATCCGCGACGAATCGAGCCGGCCCGTGCCGTACGGTGTTCTGAGCAAGAGAAAGGGAAGCGGCTCGGTACGAACTCTTGGCTCGTAGATCTGCGTGTAGAGCTTCACGCCATCGCGCATCGGAATCATTGCATCCTTTGCGTCGAAGACCGGATCGGCTTCCTGTGCGCGAACCGCGATTACGTGGACGAGTATCAGTACGACAAGGCACGCTGCCTTCTTAACTCGAATCATTGCTTACCTCCCGTTTGAACTACGACTCGTAACGCGATTGATCGGGGCCGGACGTGGCACTCGCTTCACCGGGTTCTGTTCCAGTAATTTCATTGCTTCCTGCACCGCGCGTTCGAGCTGCGGATCGTGTCCTTTCAATACTTCAGCCGGCGTGTATTCGACTTCGATATCAGGCGCCACGCCTTCGTTTTCTACCGCCCAGCGACCCGAAAGATCGTAGAACGCCAGTGTCGGCGCGGTGATGCCGCCGCCATCGATTGTCGGTGGTATGCCAAGTGTGCCGACGAGCGCTCCCCACGTTCGCGTTCCGACCAACGGACCAATCTTGCGCAAACGGAAATAGTAGGGGAGTGCATCACCACCCGAACCGGCGGACTCGTTGATGATCATCACCTTTGGACCATAGATGCCCGCAATCGGCGACGTCGTCGGCTCGCCGTCACGTTGCGCGAAGTAACCGAGCAGTTTGCGGTCCAACTCGTTGACGATGTAGTCGGCGACTTGTCCGCCCTGGTTATACCGTTCGTCGATGATCGCGCCTTCTTTGTCCTGCTGCGAATAGTAGTAACGAGTGAAGGCCGTATAACCCGGGCCGGTAGTGTTCGGCAGCCACACGTAGGCAAGACGCCCGTTGGAAAGTTTGTCGACGAGCCGGCGGTTGTCTTCGATCCAGGCGCGCGTGCGCAGTCCGTCGTCACTCGCAACCGGAATCACCGTCACGACCTTTGAACCCTCGGCCGACGGTGTTTTGCTGATGCGAATCAACGTCTGACGCCCCGCTGTACCTTCGAACAGACTGTAAATATTCGCCGGGGGCGTGAGCGTGCGGCCGTTTACCTCCAATACGTAATCGCCTTCGGCGACTTGAATTCCCGGCGCGCTGAGCGGCGCGCGCAAATCAGGGTTCCAGTTCTCGCCGGTGTAGATCTTCTTGATCCGGTAACGACCGTTTTCAATGGCGAAATCCGCGCCGAGCAATCCGACCGAAACCGGATCTTCGCTCGGCACGTCGCCAGGGCCCGTCACGTACGAGTGGCCCACCGCCAACTCGCCGCCCACAGTCGCGATCAGGTAGCCGAGATCGGCGCGATGACGGACAAACGACAACAGCGGTCGATACTTCTCGTAGATTGCGTTCCAATCGGCGCCGTGAAATTGCGGATCGTAAAAGTGTTCGCGTTGCACGCGCCACGTCTCGCGATAGATCTGTTCCCACTCTGCGTGCGGATCCACGCGCGCTTCGAGTTGGGCCACGTTGATTGGTCCATCGCCAACCTTCGCTGGACGATCGGTTGCCACGACGCCCCACGACGCGCCGCCGCCCGCGGCCATCTGGTAAAGCAGCTTCTTCTTGTCGGCGGAAATAGAGTAGGAACGAACGCCTTCGAGGAACGGCGCCGCCGCGCGTGTGCGTAGTTCGTAACGTTGCAGGCGAAAGCCGGTAGCGCCACTCGGGACGATTGGTTCGGTGTAATAAAAACTACCGGCAGCGCCTGCCGCGAGATTGGCGTAATCACCAACGGGAACATTCACCGCGAGTATTCGCTGGCCGATGCCATTCGGATCGATACGAACGTTGACGGTTCGCGGCGCTGGAGCAGCGGGCTGAGCGGGTGGCGTCTGGGGAGACGGCTGTTCGCGCGGTGGCGCCGGCGGTTCGTCACCGGTCTCGGGCAAGAGCGGTGATGGTTCAGTTGCACTGAGAACCACGAGATAGATCGCGCGGCGGACTGGCCGATCGATCGAACTCATCTCGAGCCAGCCGGTGCTTGGTCCATAGTTCGTGCTCGCCATGAAATAGAGATACTTGCCGTTGACGTCGAAAGCAGGCGAGATCGAGTCGGCGAGCCCGTCAGTCACCTGGTACGACTTCTTCTCAGCCAGTGAGTAGACAAAGATCGCGCGCAAGTGGCTGGCAAGGTTTTTGGAGTAGGCGATCCATTTTGAATCGGGCGCCCACGTGGCATCGAACGAGCGAATCGGATCGGGATAGTTGTCGGTGTCAATCTTTGCAGCTTTGCCGGTCGCAAGTTCGACAAGCCAAAGGTTGCGATGATTGTCCTGGACCAAGATCTGAGAACCGTCAGGTGACCACGCAGGTGCTGAATAGAAGGCTGTCGACGGGAGCGCGACCGATCTCGCGGGCGTGACGCCGAGTGGATCTCCGACCATCAATTGGTATTCGCCACTCGCGTCTGAGAGCCATGCGAGTTGTGCGCCGTCAGGCGACCACGCGGGGCTACGATCGTGCGCGCCGGACGATTGCGTCAGGTTTCGATAATCGCCCTTTTCAGTTGGTACCGTGAAAATCTCGCCGCGTGCTTCGAACACGGCGCGAACGCCAGTTGGCGAGAGGGAAGAGTTGCGGATCATGCTGACGACTTTTTTGAATTGCGGGCGCGCCCACGGAAAATCACCGGCGACATCGATGTCGAGCCGCCGAGCTTTTCCGCTTGCTGCATCGACGAGGTGAATGTAGCCGGCCTGTTCGTAGACGATCGCGTCAGCGCCCGCTGAAGCGGTCATGATGTCGAAGTCGTCGTGACGCGTTAGCTGCGTGATCTGTTTGCTGCCGACGTTGTAGGCGAACAGGTTCGTGGTGTGATTGCGATCGGAGAGAAAGTAGACCGTGTGGCCGATCCACATCGGTAGCGAATCGTTGCTGTTGGTCCACGGCAACTTCTCGACCGAGTTGTCGGCGAGATTAAACAATCTAACCGGACGTGTGCGGCCGCCGCGATAGTGGCGCCACTGGCTGAGCTCGTACCACGGTGGAACGAAGGCCGTCGTGATCTCTTCGTAAGCGAGTTTCTTGCCGTCGGGCGAATAGGCGACGCTGAAGGCACGTGGCATCGGCAACGCCGTGGGTAGACCACCGTCGATCGAGATGGTCCACAAACGCCAGTAAGCCTGTTGTGGCGCGCTCGTTCGTATGGAGGCAAAGACGACGCCGCGTCCGTCGGGCGTCCAGCCGCGCACGCGATCGAGGCCCGGGTGAAACGTCAAACGTTTCGGATCACCGCCTGCGGCAGGTACGACGTAGACGTCAGTATTGCCGGCGACTGTTGACGTGTAAGCGATTTGCGAACCGTCCGGCGAGAAAAACGGATCGAGTTCGACGCCCTGCGTGGAAGTCACGCGTCGCGCTTGTCCGCCGTTGCGGGCGACGACCCACAAATCTCCGCCGTACTCGAACGCGATCGAGTCGCGGCTGACTGTCGGGTGCCGCAAGAGGCGTGTGCCCTGAGCAAACGCAGGAACAGAAAAACAGGCCAATACCACAAGTATGATTACGACTCTTCGTAGGTTCATTAGAGTTCCTCGGTAAGTAGAATCCGCTCTTCCCTGGGACCGCAGGCGTCTCGCCTGCACGGATTCGTATGAAGCGCTCTGCTGAGCGAGCAGGCGAGACGCCTGCGGTCCCAGGGAAGAGCGTCTTCAGTTGCTTGAGATCTGGTCGAAGCGGACGTTCATGATTGGATACTTCTGCCAGTCTTTGTAATCGAAGTGCCACCACTCGGCTTCGTAGACAGTGAAACCCTCGGCTTCCATCGCCGCGCGCAGCAGATTGCGATGCCATCGTTGCAGGGAAGTGCCGCCGATATAATTCGGATATGCGCGATCGGTGGTCTCGTCGTAAGTGCTAACCATCTCGACCGGTTTTCCGTTTTTCAAATCGTAAAGCGTGATGTCGACCGCGCAGCCGCGATTGTGACGCGAACCTTTCGACGGATCGGCGACGAAAAGTTTCTTATCAGCAGGGGTAGCGTCCCAGAAAACTTTGGTCACGTACCACGGGCGGTAAGCGTCGTGGACTAACAATCCGTAACCCATCGGTTTGAGCTTGCGACTCACGCGCACGAGCGATTCGGCCGCGGGGCGTTGCATGAATGCGCGCGGTTCGGAGTAGAAGACGGTGCCGAACAGGTTGTTGGTAGTTGCGTAACGAACGTCGAGACGAATGGTTGGGTCCAGTTTGATCAGCTCGACCAGATCGGATTTAAGAAACTCGCCGGTTTCCGCGGGTGCTTGAGCCGCGAGGGCTTCTTTGAGCAGTTCGGCGACGGGGCGAACGGGTGGAACGCGCAATTGATTTGCGCCTGCTTGGGGTTCGATGTTGCGGCGCTGGAGCGTTGCGCCGAGTATCTTGACTTGCGTCGCGCGGCCACTGCGATTGCGCGTGAACACGAGTTGCTCGCCGGCGAGTTGTGCAGATTGCGAAAAGGCAAAAACATTTCTCGAGATCTCCCTAAGCGGTTCCGGTTCTGAACGTTTGAACGACGCGCACAGCTTTGCGTCTTTCTCCAGGATGTAAAGGATCTCTGTGTCCGGACCATACTCGCCGATCAGCCCAAGCCAGCGTGCGGGCGCTGGAGCAGGTTTCGGAGTTGATTGAGCCGCTTGCGCGAGTAACGCAAGCGAAAGTAGTAGGGCGAGTTGTTTAGTTGCGAATCTCATTTACCTAAAATGTAAACACCCCCGTCGTGGTCGCGATAAAAGTCCTTCACGATATAACCAGCCTCAATCGCCTCAGTAAAAGCTCTCCGCGTGCGCTGACGCCACTCATAAGCGGCTTCAGGACTTTCTTTAACGAGGGCGTTTATGTCACCGGGTATCTGAACTAGCAGTTTGTCCGCAGGGTTTTCCAACACCGGCTTTGTTGTATTCAGCCGTTGGACCACGCGATCGCTCGTCAACAACCACTTCACCCAAAACCGATCCGTGCCAGTCTGGTGCAGAAAGCTCGCCGCTTCTTCACCATAAAAGTTGATCACATAACGATCCGAGATCACCCCCAACTTCGTGAAGTTGAAATACGCGTTCAGGCTCTGCAACGGATCGAATGTCCACGTGATCAGATTGATGCCTTGCGCCAACACTTCTTCCCGTTGCGCGAGCTTCAGTTTGTGGCCGAGATTGAAATTTCGATACGCGTGTTTGACCGCGAGCATGTGCGAGTGATGGGCCATCTCGCCGTCTTCTTCGGCTACGAACCCGTAGACGAACCCGACGAGCGTCTTCCGATCGAAGGCGCCCAGCAGTACTCCGCCCGCTGCTTTAGCGGCAATCAGATGCGCCAGAGGAACTACATCGAGGTCGGGAATTCCCCAAACCTCTTTCTGCAATTCCTCAACCGCCCGCAGCTCGCCGAAACTCTCAATCTGGCGAATGGAAATCTCAGAACTCAATTCTTAATCCGATTTGTCCTTCACGTCCTGGCAGCACCTGCTTCAACGTGCCGAAAGTCACCGGAATCACAGTCTCGACCGCCGCCGGATTCTGGCGATTCAACAAGTTGAAGAACTCGAAGAGCGCGTGCACCTTAAACCGCTCGCCGATATCAAACCGCTTTGTGAAGCGCATGTCCAGATTAACGTACGCCGGCGACGTGAACGCGTTGCGGCCGGCAACTACATCGATGCCCTGAAGAGTACCATTACCATCGGGATCAGCGGAGGAACCGGTGCGGCTGAAATGAAATCCGCTCTGCGCGCGAAAGATGCCGCTGATCTGCACCTGCCAGGGTAAATACAACAAACCGTTGAGTTGAAAAGTGTGAGCGACTGCCAGGTCGGAGGGGCCCTTATCGAGGTCCGGACCATAGACAAACGATCCTGCGGCCGCGACGAACCGCCCGTTCGCGCGCGTGTATGGACCATTGGCGTTGGTTCTCAACACGCCGTTCTCCACGCTCGAAACGACCGGCGCAACGCCGATGAAACTATCAGACGGAAGCGCGTTGATGCCCATTTGGTTGTCAGTCTCTCTTGCGTACGAGTAGTCGCCGTTGAGCACAAAACGACGGCTGAGACGTTTATTGAAACTGACAATCAGACCGTCGTAGACGCCGCTGTACCACGGTCCGAAAGTCGCGATGGCTCCGGCCGTAAACGGTGGGAGGAAAGTGCGCGCGCCGGCGCGGGAGTTAAACGTCAGATTGGATTGGCGCACGCCGAGCAGGTTGTTGATTTCGCGATGGTAGTAGTCGACCTGGACCACGAGATCCTTGCCGATCTCGCGCTGGACACCAATGCCGACGCTGGTTGTGTAAGGCGTATCGAAACTGCCGTCGATACTTGTAGGGAATAGCTGCGGCGGAATCGCGGCGTGAGTCAAAGCGCCAAACGGTCCCCAGAAAAAGAAGCCCGGAGCTTTGCCAACCGCGAGGCTCGCCTGATCCGCATACTGCTGCGGCGAGAGGCCGGAAAGTTGTTGAATGTTCGAGAGATTGATGACCGCGTTCGCGGGAATCAGCGCGTGACCCGGAGCAACGACTTTGTTGAGCCGGTCGATGCCGATGAAGAGTCCGGGTGAAAATGGACAAGCAACGTTTCCGGCAGCGATCTGCGCGTCAGTCAGGTTAGTCGACACGCAAAGTCCGCCGGGAAACAACTGGGCGCTTATCGCGGCAGGCGCAATCGTCGGCACGCCAAAGAAACCTCGGGGATACGAGAACGGTTGGACCACGCGTTGATCCGCGCCTCCAAACGCGGGCACAGCCCGGGCGAGTCCTAAACGAAATTGATCGTAAAAACGTCCGAAGTGTCCGCGCACAACGGTCTTTGGTGTCGCCGCCCATGCGAAGCCGACTCGCGGCGAGATGTTGTCTTTCTTTTGAAACTCCGAATCGTAATCCCAGCGCACGCCAAAGTTGAGCGTCAGGTTGTGACGAAACTTCCAGTCGTCCTGCGCGAAGATCGTGTGGTAGTTGTTGCGCAGGTGAAGCTCGTTGGCTTCGGGTGTCAGTCCTCCGGCAGTCGTAACGGTAAAGAAACCCGAGTTGACTGGTCCAAAGGTCAAAAAATCATCGACTGTAGCGAAGAGTTGTAATTGATTTACTTGCGGCTCGATGCCGTCGACGTCCGTGCGCAGAAAACCATAACCGAATTTCATGTTGTGCACGTCGAAGAGTTTCGCCACGTTTGCGGAAGCTGACGTGTACTTCTGGTCCAGCAGACCAGGCGTGTTTACATTGCCAAACTGAACCGAACCCAGATTCCCGGCGAGGCCGCCGGTGGTGAATGAACTGAAGATATTGAACGTAGTACCGGCGCCGGCTTCCGGATGTGACGGCGCTACGTTTGATCTGTCGCCGCGATAACCGCCGCGCAGCGTTAACACCCACGGATTACCCTGATCGCCCAACAACACGAGATCGCTGAAACCGAGCAGCAGGCTGCGCGCGCTCGTGTCGTTTCGGCGCGAAGGCAAACTGTTTGCATTGGACAACGGCAGAAACTCTTTGACGACTCCGTTCGTGTAGTTCACTTCCTGCGACAAACGATGCGCGCCGAGCTGTTCGTCCAATTTAAAGAAGCCGCGCGTTTCGTAAGTGCGTGACGGATTGTCGAACGGTATTTCGAAGGCGCGCAGGATCGCGTTCGCCTGCGGGTTGCCGGTGCTCGGAAACGTGAAATTCAAAGCGCGCCGCTCGGTAATCCGTTCGCCGGAGCCGAAGAAGAAGACCTTGTCTTTTACTATTGGACCACCGAGCGCGAGACTGTAGTCGTATCTTCTGAGCGTGGGCGCGTCCTCGCCCGGCGTCAGCGAGTTGGATGAATCAAACGCATCGTTGCGATGAAAGAGCGAACCGACGCCGTGAAGCCCGTTACCGCCGCTCCGCGTGATGACGTTTACGATGGCGCCCGATCCCTGGCCAAACTCGGCTTTGTAGCCAGCTGTCAGTACCTGAAACTCCGCGATCGTTTCCTGATTGAACTGCGCTGCGGCGCCGCCGGTAACAGTGTTCTTGTTTGGCTGGCCGTCGATCATGAAGTTGTTGTTGCCCGACCGTTCGCCGAGCACCGGTGTCGAATTGTCGGAACCGGCATTGGCCTGACGATTGACTACGACGCCCGGCACGAGTTGCAACAGATCGAGATAGTTGCGGCCGTTGACCGGCATTTCAGTGATTTGGCGCGGTGTGACAGTAGCCCCGGTTGCCGGAGTTGTGGGATCGATTGCGAGTGTTTCAGACGTAACGCTGACACGCTCTTGCACTGGTCCGACTTCTAGCTGCACGTCGATGTTGACGGTGCGGTTAACAGTCAACTCGAGATTTGGAAAGCTCTGCGTGGCGAAGCCTGTGTGCGATGCGGCAAGGGAGTAGGTTCCCGCGGGCAAGGCTGTGACGCGATAGAAGCCGTTTTCATCGCTGGTCGTCGTGCGTTCGATGCCGCGCGCTTCTGACTTCACGATGATCTGCGCTCCAGCGACCACGCGATCTTGCGGATCTTTTACTGTGCCTTCGATTGAGGCTGTGGTGGTCTGCGCGCTGGCTGGTTGGACCAACACCAGTCCGAAACAAAGAGCGGTCAAAAGCGATAAGAATTTCATCACTACTTGCCTCCTTAAACAGGTTTACTTTTCGGCAACGCGCTTGAATGGATATTCGGCCATGCCGGGCATGCCGAGCGTAAGTGTGTCGAGTTTGCCCTGGGCATTTAGTGCAAACGTGACGAAGACCTTCGCGTCTCCGGCCGCGAAGAAACGTGCCCGGAAAGTGTCGTAATGCCAGTGTTCGAGATCTCCGGTGAACGCTGGCCCAAAGCGAAGATTCAGTTTGCCGTTGTTGAAAGCGACCTTCACGTCGCCATAGAGATCGTTGCGATAAGTACCGGCGTATCTGTCGAGCGATACCGAAGGATTCGTGCCGGTAACACGTTCGGATTCCTGCCTCTTCTCGGCGGCTTGTCCAGCCTGTTCGAGTGCGCTGGTGGTCTTCAAAAACTCGGCGCTCCAATCGCGTTGCGGTGCGTCGAGCATTGTGTCGAAGATGCGATACATCAATGCGACCGGTAATAAGGAGCCGTTCAGGTTGCCGAGAACGACGATCCCGATTTTTTCTTCCGGCATCAACGCGACCTGCGCTCGCATGCCGTCAATCGCGCCGCCGTGTTCGACCACTTTGCGGCCGCGATAGTCAGATAGAAACCAGCCCATGCCGTAATTTAGAAAGTGTGCTTCGGGATACCAGAGTGAGTAAGGCGGCTCGAAGCGAATCACGGTTTGCGACGCGTGCATTTCCTTCGCGACACCCGGTGTGAATATCTTCTGATTTTGGAAAGTGCCTTGGCCCAATTGCAGCCGTACCCACTGCGCCATGTCGACGACGTTTGAATTAATCGATCCGGCCGGCGCGATGTTATCGATGTTGCGCCACGGAATCACCTTTACCTTTTCGTCGATTTTGGAATGTGGACTTGCGACGTTGTTTGCGTTTTTGAAGGCGTTGATGCTGGTGCTGCTCGACGTCATCGCGAGCGGCGTGAAGATGCGTTGCTGAATGAATTCGTCCCACGTCTTGCCGCTAACCCGAGAGACAAGCTGTCCGGCAGTGAGGAACATGATGTTCTGATAACCAAACGTGCTGCGCAAACTCCAACTTGGCTTGATAAAACGCGCGCGCCGCACGATCTCGTCGCGATCGAGGTCGCTGCCGTACCAGAGGAAATCGCCACGTTGCAGTCCGCTGCGATGAGTGAGCAGATCGCGCACCGTGAGCTCGCGCGTGACGTACGGGTCGTACATCTCGAAACCCGGCAGATACTTCGTAACCGGATCGTCCCACTTCACTTTGCCTTCGTCGACCAGCATGGCGATCGCTGCCGCGGTAAACGCTTTCGACGACGAACCGATCGCGAAGAGCGTGCGCTCATCGACTGGCGCGGTGTCGCCGAGTTTTCGCACGCCGTAACCTCTGGCGAACACGACCTGATCGCCTTTCACGATCGCGATCGCTACGCCCGGCACTTGCCATTCCTTGATCGCCTTATTGACGTACTCGTCGAACCCGTTCAGCGATCCGTTTTGGGCCAGTGCAATTTGGGCGAGTGCTACGACCAGTAGCAACTGCCCGAACAAGCGATAGAGTTTTTGTAGTCTCATAGAAGGGCCGCTATTCAAAAGACGGAGAGACGCTGCTCAGTTGGACAAAAGATGCGCGTTATATACCGCACGTGCTGCATTATGTCAATACATGCGACAAATGCTGCAAATCGTGTTGAGTTCTGCAGCGCGATTTGCTATCGTGCGCGGCCATGCAAATTGACGACGCGGTGGTTTCGCCACGTGTTCGATCGGGCTTCGATCAGCTTCGACTTGAGCAAATTGAAGTGCGCACGGTGAGGCTGCGCCTCAACGAACCATTCGAAACCAGTTTCGGAAGTATCGATTCGAGATTGATTTTTCTTGTGAGTCTCGAAGGCGAGGGCGTGACTGGATGGGGCGAAGTGGTGGCCGCGGAAGAGCCCCGTTACAGCTATGAAACCGTCGGCACTGCGCGCCACGTCATTCGCGATTATCTCGCGCCCGCAATGCTCGCGAGGCCGCTAACCGATCTCGAAGATCTTCGCGCGCGCTTCGCGCCCTTCCGCGGGCACAATATGGCGAAGGCGGGATTGGAACTCGCGTACATGGATCTGCTCGCGCGGACGCGGGGCCAATCGCTTTCGCAGTTGATTGGGGGAACGCGCCCGGCAATCGCCGTTGGAGTGAGTTTGGGAATTCAGCCGGCGATCGATCAGTTATTGCGGCGTGTCGATCAGTATCTTGCGCTTGGTTACCAGCGGATCAAGTTGAAGATCAAACCGGGTTGGGACGTTGACGTGGTGCGTGAAGTGCGGCAGCGTCATCCGGAGATACTGTTGTCAGTTGACGCGAACTCCGCGTACGGACTCGAAGACCTGCCGCACTTGCAGGCGCTCGACGAGTTTGATCTATTAATGATCGAACAGCCGCTCGATCACGACGACTTGGTGGACCATGCGAAGGTTCAAGCTGCGTTGAGGACGCCGATCTGTTTGGACGAAAGCATCACGAGTGCCCAACGTGCGAGGCAGGCGCTCGATCTTGGCAGTTGTCAGATCATCAATATCAAGATCGGCCGCGTCGGCGGCTATTCGGAAGCGCTCGCGATTCACGATTTGTGTTATGCGAAGGGCGTTCCGGTCTGGTGCGGTGGCATGCTTGAATCAGGCATCGGCCGCGCGCACAACATCGCGCTTGCGAGCCTGCCGGGCTTTACGTTGCCGGGTGACATCTCCGCGAGTTCGCGTTATTTTGCACGCGACGTGATTGTTCCGCCGGTCACCGTCAGTGCGAATGGCATCGTTGACGTGCCACAGAATCCGGGGTTGGGCTTCGCCGTCGACCTCGACTATCTTAATGCGAACACAGAGAACGTTGAGCGTATCAAAGTCAAAAACTTCACCGCGTAGAAGGAAGAAGAAACCCAACTCGCACGAGAAACCGGAGCTTGCGCTCGCGGCTCTCGATGGCGCTGACGGAAAGAGTGCGACCACTGCGCTCGACCAGCGTTTCGCTAACGCGCGTTCGAGACTAAATGCGCGCCGCCAGCGACTCGTGCGCGACATCCTCGACTCCGCGGATGAAACTTGTTTTCTTTCCTCACGCGAGATGGCGAAGCGTTACCACGTTGACGCGACCACGATTCTCCGCACGACGCAGGTTCTCGGTTACACGAGTTTTGCTGAGTTTGCGGCGGCACTGCGGCAACACTTCGTTGCCCGCATCACGCCTTACACTGTGTTGAAAGCGGCGACGCGCGAGAAGCGCAGCGTTGCGGACCACGTGGACCAGGCACTCGATAAGGCGCTCGACAATCTAAATATTCTGAAGAGCAATCTTGACAAGCAGAAGGTGATCGAACTGGCTCGGATCATTAAGCGTTCGCGTCACGTGCTCGTGGTCGGCTTGGATTTTGCGACGTCGCTTTCGTATTACCTTGCTTACGGTTTGCTCGCACTCGGTTTCGATGCTGAGGCGCCGATCGGAAGCAGTGGAAACCTGCAATACAAGGTTGAAGTATTGACTTCGAAAGACGTGCTGATCGCGATTAGTTTTGGTCAGTGTTTGAAAGATACCGTTGAAGCGGTGCAGCGCGCGCGCAAGCAGGGAGTCCACACATTTGGCATCACCGACAGCAACACGTCGCCGATCGCGCGCTACTGCGATGCCTATTTGATCGCGCCGGTCGTGAGTCCTTCATTTCTCAACTCTTACGTTGCGCCGATGGCGGCGATCAGTGCCATTCACGTGGCCTGCGCGCACATCGATCCGAATCGTTCGTTGTCGCGCCTGCGTCCGACCGATCGCGAATACGCTTCAGGTCATCGCTGGTATCGCGAGTCGAAGCGCTCGAACGGCAACGAGCCTTAAAACAAACTATGCGCTACAAATTAACGTTTGCTTTCGCTTTCGTTCTGACGATTGCGCTGTACGGCTACGCCCAAACACAGCCTGCTGCTTCGCAACAAGCGCACACACTCAAGATCGATTTCAATCAGCGCGTGCGCATGCGCGACGGAGTTGAGCTGTCGGCCGACGTTTACCGGCCCGACAGCACTGGGAAGTTTCCGGTGATTCTTTCACGCACGCCGTACAACAAAAACGGCGGCAGCACGTTGGCGATCGCGCGTTACTTCGTGCCGCGCGGATACGTCTTCGTGGCGATGGACGTGCGCGGGCGCGGCGATTCGGACGGCGAGTTTGTGCCGTATCGCAACGACGGTCGCGATGGTTACGACACGATCGAGTGGTGCGCGAAACAAACGTGGTCCACCGGGAAGATCGGCACGATTGGCGGTTCTTACAATGGGCGTATCCAGTGGCTCACCGCGCTCGAACAACCGCCGCATCTGACGACGATGATCGCGATGGTTACGCCTTCGGATCCGTTTGTTGAATGGCCTACGGGTTTGCCGATACCAATGGGAATCAGTTGGTATCACTTCACGGCGGGCCGGGTTTTGCAGAACATGGATGCGGTCGATTGGGCCAGGATTCATCGCCATCTGCCGATGAAGACGATGGACGAAGCGGCCGGACGTCCGAATCGTTATTGGAAAGAGCAGTTTGACCATGCGCAACTCGACGAGTGGTGGGAGCCGCTGCGTTATCAGAACAAGTTTGACCGCGTGAAGGTCCCGGTGTTGCACATTTCCGGTTGGTACGACGACGAGCAGGTGGGCACGCCATTGAATTTCAGCGGCATGACTACAAAAGGCGCGACGCCGGAGATTCGTCGCAGTCAGAAGTTGTTGATGGGACCGTGGCCACATGCTGTCAATTCCACGTCGAAGCTTGGCGAAGTTGACTTCGGTCCAACGGCGGTGATCGATCTGAACGGTTACTGGTTGCGCTGGTTTGATTACTGGTTGAAGGGCATCGACAACGGCATCATGCGCGAGCCGAGTGCGCGCATCTTCGTGATGGGCGAGAACCGATGGATCGACGAGAACGAATGGCCCATCGCTCGAACGCAATGGGTGAAGTATTACCTGCACAGTGGAGGCCGCGCGAATAGTTTGTTTGGAGATGGATCGCTGTCGACGAGTTTGCCGGACAATCAGCCCTTTGACAGTTATGTTAACGATCCGGCACGGCCGGTGCCGTTTATCACCGAACCCTCGTTTGCGCAGATTGGGAGTACGGATGACTACCGTGCGGTTGAGCGTCGTGACGATGTGTTGGTCTACACGACTCCGGCGCTAACGGAGGGCGTGCAGGTCTGTGGTCCAATAACGGCGCGATTGTTCGCGGCGTCATCGGCTCGTGACACTGATTTCATGATGAAGTTGTTGGATGTTTGGCCTAACGGTTATGCGCAGCGGCTGACGGATGGAATGGTGCGTGCGAGATTTCGCTCGGGGATGGAACGGCCGTCGTTGATCGAGCCGGGGCGCGTGTACGAATATACGATCGATCTTTGGAACACGTGTCAGATGTTCAAGCAGGGCCACTCGATTCGTGTGGAAGTCGCGTCGACGGCGTTTCCGAAGTATGATCGCAACCCGAATACGGGTGAAGCGTTGGGAACGTCGACGCGATTAGAGACGGCGCAGCAGAAGATTTATCACGATCGTGAGCGTGCGTCGCATGTCTTATTGCCAATCGTTCCGCGCCGGCCATAAGTTCTGCCAACTTTCGTTAACTGAGGTTCCCTTCAAATGCTCAGATCATCGTCTCGTTGTGTAACGACGCAGCTCAGTGTGTTCTTTGTTCTGGTCCTATCGTCGTTGTTTGTTGCCTGCCAATCGCAGACCGACACACGTGCGGCCGACGAAGCCACGTTGAGAAATCTTGATGCGGAGTGGTCCAAGGCTGCAGGAGCGAAGGATGTGGAGAAGACGGCCTCGTACTACACGGACGACGCGGTTATTCTTGCGCCAAACCTGCCGACGATCCAGGGCAAACAGGGAGCGCGCGCGATGTGGCAGGTAATGTTCAGCGTGCCTGGATTTGGTGGTGGTTGGAAGGCGACGAAAGTCGAGGTCTCGCGCTCCGGTGATTTAGGTTGGGTGACCGGCACCTACGAACTCAGCGAGACCGATGAGCGTGGCAGGCCGATGGTTGATAAGGGAAAGTATTTGGAAGTTTGGCGAAAGCAGGCTGATGGGAGTTGGAAGTGCGTGGCTGATATGTTTAATTCGGATCTTTCGTCAGAGGCTCCTGGAGATAGACCTTAGTCTGCTGTAGTTGCAACCCACCAGTTAAGACTGGAGATAGACCCACCCACCGTTAAGACTGGAAATAGACCCACACGTTAAGACCTGAGCGCGCTTGGACCAGCACGCGTTTGTAGCCTGTGGGCTCGTAAGCGTCGGCTTGTTCGAGTTCGGCCTGGGTGACTTTGAAGACGGTACCTTCGACGGAGTCTGACGGGTCGCCAGTGAACTCGAGATTGCGGTGATCGGCCGTGCCGCTTGTGGCGACGAAGTCCTGGTCGGCGATCGTAATGATCTTCAAGCGGTAACCGACAAGGGCGTCCTCTGTTCCGTCCAATCTCCGCCCAAAGGTTGAAAGTTGGACCGCTTCGGTTTGCAGCGTTCCGTAGGCAAACAGGAGTTCCATGTTAGCTGAGGCAGTAAAACGGGCGACTCGTGGTCGCCCGTTTGTTTAAGGATTTGGTGCCCGCTAGTAGATTCGAACTACTGACCCCTCGCGTGTGAAGCGAGTGCTCTACCACTGAGCCAAGCGGGCGATAAAGTGTTTAGAGTGAACAGCTTACAGCAGTAAGGGGGCTAGCCAATTAACCGTAAACTGATTTCTTTTACGCATATTAAATCATCTGTGCTCGCTTGCGCCAGCAGTAGAGCAGGGCTACCTGATGACCAAAGCTAAGCCCTTCAAATAGATTTGATTCCACATACTTCAGCCCCACCAACCTTTATCTCTGCCGTATTTGAACGCTTCAAACACATCACCGAACCACGCCGCGTCGTCTCGTTCATCATCACTTAAGCAGACGCAAACATGCATCAAATGATTCGCACACGCTTTGGCATTGAGCACTGCCGGATCTCCAATGTCTCTTCCTCTTACGGCGAATCTCGATTTCCTCACCACCCCGGCAATCAGGTGTTGCGCGTGTGTCGAGAGTTACCGTCATACTATCAATCGGAAGCCGATGCGGTGGACCAGGCGCATTGACTAGCAAAGGGTAACAATCGGCAGTTCTTGCGAGTACTCTGACAATTGAGAGATCAGAGACGTTATACTCCTGTACTTCACTAAATTAACCACGTTTCTTCTCGGGCTTCACTGTAAAGCCACGTCGCTCTTTAGTCTGCGAAGAGGCTGAACTCTGCTCCTTAAGCGTCTTTTGGCGCTCAAGGTTTTTCTTCTCGATCGTTTCCTTCAATCTTTTTCTTGCTCGTTTATTCATAGCGGGATTATACAGAGTAGATCTGGCATTGCACGGTGGTTTCGGATTGCCAAGATCAAAAAGGTAAACTTCAGGTACGCAAGCAGGAGGGATTCCCGCTAACGCGGTTGCTTTGCCACATGGAATAGGCGCTCGAGGACCGTGTCTGTGTTTGCTTTCAGTCTATATTTGGCCTTGAGCATGAATAAGACGACGCAAGCGATCGCGGAAGAGTACGTCAATCTTTTGAGGATCGATCAGCCCTGTTACTTCTCCGATACCGAACATCTGATGGGTCATGGATTGCCCTGCACGGTAGGTGAGTGTCCTGTCATAAGGCGAAGGGGGTTTCACCGCCGGACGAGGCAACGTTCGCGAACTGAGTCTGAACGTGCTGACTGTGCCGCACTTCGGACAACTCACGCGGGAAATTTGCCCCCGCTTAGTTACAGAGGTCACGATGTGTCCACGTTCATCGTCGCACTTTGCGCATAACTTATCGGCTCGCTCGCCCACCGCGAATACTGGTTTCTCCATGGAGTACTCCTTCGCTGTTGTTTGTACCATTAGGTGATGTAATTCGTTTCTCAATCAAACAAAAGCCTCCGGGCCATTACGTACCCGGAGGCTTTCTATAAAGAGTCGCCGGAAGTAAACCAGCAACAAATTAGTAGCGAGAACTGCCGCCGTAGCCGCCGCGTCCACCATTATTGCGGCCGCCGCCAAAACCGCCACGATTACCACCTCGATCTTCACGAGGCTTGGCTTCGTTGACGTTAAGCGCGCGTCCTCCGATGTCATGGCCGTTGAACTGCTGGATCGCTGCATTGCCTTCTTCTGTCGAAGACATTTCGACGAATGCGAAGCCGCGTGAACGACCTGTTTCGCGATCTTCAATAACGTTTGCTGATTCGACGGTTCCCGCTTGGGAAAACAGTTGCTGCAGATCCTCGCTCGAAGTTTGGAACGAAAGATTCCCTACGTATAGTTTCATAGACATTTTTGTGTACCTTTCCTGCTTTCAGGAGTTGAAGAGAAGCTTTGAACCAGGTGTGCTTCGACGAAAACGGAACCGACCGAAGAAGACGAGCGTTCGAGTGCCCAATAGGGCAACTTCTACAGAGTTGAAGACCAGCCTGCCCTCGAATCATCCAAACGCCGAGCTTTCGTTAGCGCGGGCGCATCACCGTTGACGCGCGAGAGAAGGAATAACTGAATACTACGATGCGGTTGTTGTAGATTGGGTTGCGGCTCGCGGGAGAAATCTCCGGGTTCCGGCTCTACAGAATGACTTCGCTAACAGCTTGAACCTCGTCATTTGTTTCTCGTTTGCGACCACTTCTTGAACATCAATTGATGGTATCGCCGGGCAAACGCCCGTTGTCCAGAAGCATTTTCGTCGCTCTTTCGGACAGAACCGTCCATTGGCGTTCTGTCGTCGGCCTGACCTTCGGGAATCCACGGATCAGTCCGTATGTTGTTTACCGGGTCCATCTGGTTCATCTTCGTTTGAGTTGGCGGCGTCGGATCTGATACTTCGCTCATTGTTACCCCTCGAAATTCTTTATTACTGATTTGCTCTGCAAATGCACATCAACGCGTCGGAACTACTGTGAAACAGTGGTACCAGAGCATAAGAATGTTACACCGAAGAGGCTAAGCCGTCTGTGGGTTGGATCGCTTATAGGCTGTTGGATCAGTGATTGACAGGTTACACGCTCAATCTCATATGTGTGTTGTCGCACGGACATACGATCGTTCCAGTTATACACTGCGTCATAGAGTTTTAGAGCGACTATAAAAGGCATAGATGTTACAAGAGTTCATAGCGCCCCTTATTTTGGTAATGGAAGATGTCCATGAAACACGCGATGGCATCGAAAAGTTACTCACCGCGGATGGTTATCGCGTCGCGCCGGCAAGAGACGAACGAGATACAATTGAAAGTACCCAGGCCACGCAACCCGATCTAATACTGGTGAGCCTGACGGGATTAACTGGAGAAGTTCTGGCTATGGTGCATCGCTTACGAGAACGTATAGCGGTGCGGGACCAAATCCCGGTGGTGGTCTTTTACGTTGAAGACATCGCTGAAGGGCAAGAAGTCGCAGTCGGAGGAAACATATACCTAACGCGTCCTGATAACTTCAATCAGTTGAGAAGTCTTGTAGCCCGGCTGCTGCATTTCGAAGTTACGCAGGTTCACGTTAACAATGAGGAACGGCAGAGGAGTTGAATTTTATGACAAGTAACCCAACGCCTTTCATGATCAGGTTCATGGATACGAAACCGCGAATTTTACTGGAACTCACAAACACAACGGCGAGGGCCCTTAAGTCAATTGAGATTCTGACAGTGTTTTTGAAGGACGAAGAGAGTCCTGGTGGTCCTTCCCGCGCGCATGTTCGGTTCGACCGCATCAACTCTGTTCAGCCAAACGGAAGAGCCGTTGTTTCTCACAGGACGTGGATCAACGGTAGTCCGGCGACTGATGCGAAGGATCAGATCGGACGGCTTGAGGTCGTACCCGGCACGGTCAAGCCATATGTGCTGGATATTTCGTGGGAAGACGTAGACGGGAAAATCCAGTTTCAGAGAATCGCGGTCGGTCACTAGTTAGAAACTTGTTATAGAGTCGGTTCGCTATATGCGTCGTTCAATTTCCGAAAGTGGTACCCCATTGCGGCCAATCGCAGCGTTTCCGCCAGCTTATCGTGATGTTTGACAAGCGCTTGCATAAAGAAACGCCAGAACTCTTTGCGCTCACCATCAACAATTCCAAGTTTGAGCATCACGCGCGTGAATGCCGCGACAGCGCTAACAAGATTGTAATGTTGAGGTTCTACAAACTCCTGGGCCGTTCGTTTCATTGAGTCAAGTGCCCGCTGATAGTACTCACGAGGCGCGTAGATAGTGCGCATGATGGATTGATAGCCCTGGATCAGCATAGCCGGATCCATGCGGGTCTTGAAATTCAAAGAGCAGTGGGTATTGTTTCCTGAAGCTTCTCCCAATAGCCGTCCCTCCCGCTCCAGCCGTTTCCATAACTGGGTATCGGGAAGCGCGTTTAGCAGTCCCACCATCGCCAGAGGAATCGCACTCCTTCGAATGAAGTCGATCTGTCGCTCAAAAATGTCCTCGGGATCGTTGTCAAAGCCGACGATAAAGCCGGCCATCACTTCCATACCATAGCTCTGAATCTTCTCTACTGATTCGAGCAGGTTACCCCGGTTTTGCGACTTCTGCGCTTCTTGCAAACTCTCTTCGACGGGCGTCTCGATGCCGAGAAATACGCGTCGAAAACCGGCTTCGCGCATCTGCTCGAGCAGCGCTTCATCGTCCGCCAGATTCACGCTTGATTCAGTAAGAAGTGAGAACGGATAGCCATTTCGTTTCTGCCACTCTGCGAGCGCAGGCAGCAGCAGCCTGACATTCTTTTTGTTGCCGATGAAGTTATCGTCCACGATAAATACGGTTCCGCGCCAGTTGAGATCCAATAACGCATCAAACTCCGCCAGCATTTGTTGATTGCTCTTGGTTCGCGGGACACGGCCGTAGATTTCAATTATGTCGCAGAACTCGCAGGAGAAAGGACAACCGCGTGAATACTGCATGGACATTGCGCTGTAGCGCTTCAAGTTCGCCAGGTGAAAGTGGGCGACGGGCGTCGCCGCAAGCGGTGGACGTTCCACTGCCTCGTAGCGGCGTTTCGCAGTTCCCGCCGCCAGGTCCTTAACGAACTGCGGCAGAGTCGTCTCCGCTTCTCCGACAAAGATGTGATCCGCGTCTGGCAGATCCTCGATCGTCGTGGTGACGTAAGGACCACCGAGCACGACGCGTTTCCCACGCGACTTGCAGCGTTTCACGACTTCCTTGAGAGAATCCTTCTGCACCAGCATCGCCGTGGCGAATACCATGTCGGCCCAATCAATGTCTGAGGTCTTTAGCGACTCCACATTTAAATCGATCAATCGCCGCTCCCAAGCCGGCGGTAGTAACGCAGAAACAGTCAATAACCCCAGCGGTGGAAATGCACATCGCTTACCCTCGAATGGCAGCGCGTGTCGAAAACTCCAATAGGTGTCGGGAAACTCCGGGTTGATTAACAATATTCTCATAACAACACGCTCCTAACGCCAATCTGTTGGTCTATTTCCGGGGAACAACTAACTGTGAGCAACCGGGATCCACGGCATATGTTACCCATCGCACATTGCAACTTCTTCTCAAAATCGTGCGAATGATGCTGAAATAAGAAAAAAGAGTTTAGACGAGCTCAATTCAGGTATGCATCCGCTTCGGCTTTGATGATCGCGTAACATTCGCAGGATTTCGCTTCCAGACCCCGGCGATTAAGTATTGTAATGATTCCGCGACTGTAACGAATCAGTTTGCCGGCCTGCAGTGCGGCAGCGGCCTTGCTTACGCCTTCGCGCCGCACGCCCAACATGGTGGATAAGAATTCCTGGGTCAACGGGAATTCCTCCGCTCCCAGACGGTCGTTTGTCATCAATAGCCACCGCGCCAATCGACCGTCAATAATATGAAAGCGGTTGCACGCAGATGATTGCGAAATCTGACTTAGGAGTGAGTGCGAATAACGATGGAGGAGACGATGTAAACTGCCAAGTTGGTCTGCTTCCGCGCGTACAGCCCCTGCACTCATTCGCATTGCTGTGCCCGAGCCCTGCACGAGAGCACGTGTTGCCGAAAAGCTGACGCCCATAAACACAGCAAGGCCGGCCATTCCTTCATTTCCGACCATGCCCACTTCGAGCCGTGAGGTTTCCGATAGCTGCGAAATCAGAGAAATTATCGAGTTGTTAGGGAAATAAACGTACTTAATAGTGTCGCCAGGTTCATACAACGCCTCGCCTAAAACCAACCTGACCGTCTTCAGCTTGGGCAACAAACGCTTGTATTCATTTTTCGGGAGCGTAGCCAGCAGCCGGTTAACAGTTGGAGCGCCATTAATGCCGCTGTTCAAATTGCCATCTTGTAGACTCCTGGTATACATACTCACCTTCCAACCCAAACGCCTGACCCGTAATAATTAGCATTCCGGCAGCGCAAAGTATGTGCGGCAACACACACATACTCAGCTTAAACCAAGGTCGGTGCTAGCTCATTGGTTGGACCGTTACACGTTCAACTCGTTATCGATATAGTGCGTTAACGCATATATGTGTTTGCCAACACTCATCGGGAGCTTCATCATGCGGTCTCGCCCTCTGGGTTAAGCGAAGAGTTAAGTTTGCTCGGACCTTCGGCCAAGCAAGCTGGGGTTGTCGCTGCGTTGGGCCGCAGATAGTCTCAGTCAGCGTTTGTAACGCATATGTGTGTTGTCGCACTGACGACCAGCATTGCCGCTTGTAATATCAAATTGGTAGACGATCTTTCGAGCCGTGAGGCATGAATGTGACACTGAGTAGATCCTGGTAGTTTGGGGTCCACAGCAAAGAGTAACTGGGGAGTGTGTGTGTACGAAGTAACAGTTAAAAATCGAGTTAAAGGCATCAACTGGAACACTGCCGTGTTTATGGGATTGTTTCACCTTGGTGCGGTGGCCGCTGTCTTCGTGTTTGATTGGAAGGCGGTGTTGGTAGCGATCTTGCTCTGGTGGATAGCAGGAAGTTTAGGGGTTGGTATTGGCTTTCACAGACTCTTGACTCATCGTAGTTATAAGACGCCAAAGCTGGTTGAATACTTTCTGACGACCTGCGGCACGCTCGCGCTTGAAGGCGGCCCGATCTATTGGGTTGTGACGCACCGCATCCACCACGCGCATACGGATGGGCCGGGTGACCCGCATACACCGCGCGATGGCGGCTGGTGGTCACACATGGGATGGATTCTAAGCGGTACGGCGCAACAATATGACAACTCGGTCTTGGCACACTATGCCCCGGATTTGATGAAGGACAAATTTCATATTTGGCTCAATCGCCTGTATTGGTTGCCGCTCGTTCTACTGGGCCTGGGGTTGCTGGCACTCGGCGGCTGGTCATATCTGATGTGGGGAATATTCTTTCGAGTTACTTTCAATTTGCACGCGACTTGGCTGGTTAATTCAGCGACGCACATGTGGGGCAAGCGCCGGTTTTCAACCTCGGATGATTCCAGGAACAACTGGTGGGTCGCGCTGCTGACCTTCGGCGAAGGCTGGCACAACAATCATCATGCTCACCCGACTGCCGCGCGCCATGGACTTGCATGGTACGAAATCGACATCAACTGGTGGGGAATTCGCGTCATGCAGTTTTTGGGGCTCGCGAGAGCGATCAAATTGGTGAGTTTTTTGCATGATGATGGACTACGCTGGGCGCAAACGTCGAACGGGAAAACAGTTCAATGAGTAACAAGAGCGATACCAGCTCGATCAGGTATTCAACCCGGTCGCGCCGACCGGGTTATCCCAGTAACCGATGAAACTCATCTTTGACCACGCGGTAACACTCACAGACAGTTTCTTCCAACTTCTTGCGGTCCAAGATCTTGATATGGCCGCGAACGTAACTAATCGCTCCGGAATCCTGCAGACGACCGGCAGCAACGGTAACCCCTTCACGGCGAACGCCCAACATATCGGCAATCAGCTCCTGAGTCATGATCAACTCATCGGCCTTCACGCGATCGTGACTTAACAAAAGCCAGCGACAGAGTTGCTGTTCCACTGAGTGCAGACGGTTACAAACCGCTGTCTGTGAGATCTGGGTAATTAATGCTTGTGTATACCTCAGCAATATATGCTGAAATTTTCCACCGCGCGCGAATTCATCTTGCAGCACCTTGGCCTTCATCCGGACTGCGCCACCGGCACTCTGTACGACGGCACGATTGGGCATGGTGCCGCCCCCCATGAAGAGAGCGATCCCGACAACGCCATCATTACCCGTCAACCCCATTTCGGCACTCGATCCGTTTTCCATGGTGTAGAGCAAAGAGACGATCGCCGTCGTAGGAAAATAGACATAATCAAGGTGTCCGCCGAATTCGTAGACAACTTCACCGAGATCAAATGAAACCTGCTGCAGTTGTGGTCGCAGGCGGTCATACTCGTCACGCGGAAGTACGGCGAGCAGCCGGTTTTCAACCGGCTCAATCGGTTGAGTAAGTGTAGCCATTAGTTGATCTCCACGCGTTGCCCTAAACGAAAAACTCAACTCGTGGGGACTCAGGGCAAACCACAATCTATTAATTTGGAAGAAAAGTATATCAAGTATGTGGCATAGCGCATACAACGCCGTGTGAGGTGTTGCTTTCGTATGTAAGAAGGCTCAAGCCAAACCGCTGTATCGTTCGGTAAGAGAAATCGCAGCGCTGATTAAGTCGGCGGCAACGAATGGCTTCGGAATGTGCATTTCGTATCCGGCGGCCAGCGCGCGTTTTCGGTTGTCGGCTCCAGCATAGGCCGTTAATGCCACAGCAGGAGTTCTTCCGCCATTTTCTTCGCTGAGCTGACGTATTCTGCCGACCAGATCATAACCGTTCATCTCCGGCATTCCGATGTCCGAGATCAGCAGATCGAATCGTTGTCGCTCCATTTCATCCAGAGCTTCAGTGGCAGAACCTACTAAGACCACTTCGGCTCCGCACGTCGCCAGCACCACGGCGACAAGCTCACGAGTGTCCGGTTCATCATCGACGACGAGGATGCGCACACCACTGAGGGAGTGTAGCGGTGTGGTTGGACTATTCCGTTCGTTCGTTGGTTCTGTTTTTTCTGCTGCGGTGAAACCTTCATGAAAACTCGGCAGCGGAAGCACGACGCTGAAGGTGGTACCCGCATTTTCACCGGAACTTTCAGCCGTTACCGTCCCTCGATGAAGTTCAACCAACTGACGCACAATTGAGAGCCCTAGTCCAAGCCCACCATTGCTGCGTCTGTTCGAGGAATCGGCTTGGCGAAAGCGCTCGAAGACGTGCGGCAGCAGTTCGGTGGCGATGCCTTGCCCGGTATCGCTAACAGTGATCAGAACGTGGGAGTCATTTCGCTCCAGGCGTACCTGCACATCACCTCCCTTCGGTGTGAATTTGATCGCGTTGGTTAATAGGTTCCAGACAATTTGCTGAAGACGGTCGGGATCACCCAAAATGGGTTCCATGTTTGAGTCTAATGCGGCCTTGAGATTGATGTTTCGGACATCTGCCGCGGGGCGCACGTCATCAACTACAGCCTGAATCAACGGCGCGAGTTTGACCTCGTGTAGGTAGAGGCCGAGTTTGCCGGTCATGATGCGCGAGATGTCGAGCAATTCATCGATGAGTCGCCCTTGAGCTCGAGCGTTGCGACCGATCGTCTCGATCGCCCGAGCAGTCTGCTGTTTATCGAGCTTCCCGTCGGTGAGCAGATGGGACCAGCCGAGAATCGAGGTAAGAGGAGTCCGCAATTCATGCGACAAGGTGGCAAGGAACTCATCCTTGACGTCGTTAGCCGAATCGGCTTCCGCGCGTGCTGATTGTGCCGCTGCCAGGAGTAGCGTCCGTTCTTCCTCCGCTCGCTTTCGATCAGTGATGTCGCGGATATTGCACTGTATAACCTGGTGACTATCTTCCTCGTATACGTTGCTCACAAACTCGACATCCCTGAGCTTTCCGTTTGTGGCTTGAAGCGGCAAGTCTTCGTAGCGGAGATAGTGTGTTCTCTGCAACTCTTTGAAGGCCTCCTGGCTCGCCTCCTTATCACGGAAAAGACCGATTTCCCAAAGCTCCTTTCCTAAGAACTCTGCATGTGAGTAGCCCAACAACTCAGTCATGAACGGATTTGCGTCGGTGATCTTCAGAGTGACGGCATTGAGAATGAGTATTCCGTCGCGTGCAGCTTCGAAGAGACGCCGGTAGCGGAGTTCTGAAATGCGCAGTCGTGATTGCGTCTCGTCGCGGGCAGGTGATTCATCGTCGTTCAATACATTTAAATCACTGTTCTTAAGCTGCAAGACTTTCGTTGATGATGACATCTGGAACTCTAGTCCGGTTGAATCATGAGAATCGAGACGTCACCTTTACTGCTGACGTAGGCGTCGTTTCATCGGCGCTTGCAGATGGAGGCGATGACTGATCGGGACTGTCGATAACTTTTTGTTCGACATTCGTTGGGCCTTGGACCATGAATGTTCTACCTTGCCTGGGGAGATGTGTCTGTGTGCTACCGCACATAGAAGGTTGAGTGGTAGTTAAGGTGTCCGCAACTCGTGCGAAACGGTTGCGACGAACTTCACTGCGCCCGAAACATTCGGTTTAGGTCGGAAAGCGGAGAACAAAGGTCCGTAAGGCGAAGAAAAAGAGAGCGGATGTCCGCCCTCTCTCTGATTAAAGATTACGTCTCGTTTACGCTGTTTTGGCAGCCGCAAACTTGTGAAGCGTTGAAGTAGCAAGCTCAGCTACCCCAACTCTGGGCGTTCCCTCCACCAGGCTCGTGAGGGCCTTCAATACCTCGGGATATCCTGAGACATTGTACGCCTCCGCCTCTTCGTTAGTGTCCCAGAAGCTGATAGCAATAGCTTCCGAGCGGTCTGGGGCAACGAAAGTGATCATGTCGCGGAATCCTTTTTGTTTGCGCATGAGTGGCAAAATCTTGCTCTCAACAACGTTGGTAAATTCGGTGGTGGCGTTCGGCTTCAGTTCCATTATGACATGGCGTGTAAACATGGTTAGCTCCTTTGGGTTGTTTGGCTATGGACTTCAGGTGATCTGGGTTATTCCAGAGGAGCTGAGAAGGGAGTAAGCTTGAACTCGGTTCGCCGCGGACCCTATCACGTATGTGCGGGTTTACCTAATCAGGACCACCCATCAGCTTTGCAAAGGTTTTCCATTTCCTTTAAGTGACACCGGCTCTAACTCGGAATGCTTAGGGACGGGAACTGCTTCACGCGGAACATTCTCCATGGTCATCTTGATCAAGCGGTCTACCACAGCTTTGACGTCGTTTGTCTCGCGCCACACTCGAAGCTGGTCGTCGGCCGAAGTGCCTCGCTCAAGGATGGTATGGATGTGCCGGATCTCTTTGCGCGAGCGCAGGTCGTCAATAACATCGTCGACGAACTCCAGTAGTTCACGGATGAGATCACGAACTGGCACTTCCTTCCCCTTGCCGAAATCAATCATCTTACCGTCAAGACCATAACGCACCGCGCGCCACTTGTTCTCCTCGATCAGCATTTTGTGATGGAGCCGAAAGGTCAGGTTTTGATCGAGCAGTTTGTTGACCTTCGCGACCAGTGCCTGGAAAAGGGCAGCAATAGCGATCGTGTCATCAACGCGGGTTGGAATATCGCAGATGCGAAACTCGAGGGTTGGGAAGAACGGGTGCGGACGGACATCCCAGTAGATCTTTTTGCCATCGTCGATGCATCCCGTTTCGATGAGGAGCTCGACGTAGTGTTGGAACGCACTGTATGACTCGAAGTGGTCGGGGATACCGGTACGCGGCATTCTGGTGAAGACTTCCGAGCGATAGGACTTCAATCCGGTGTGAACGCCGAGCCAGAACGGTGATGAAGTAGAAAGCGCGAGTACATGCGGCAGGGAGTAACGTATGGCATTCATTATCTGGATTGCCCGCTCAGGATCCTTAACGCCCACGTGGACGTGGAGTCCGAAGGTGAGCAACGACCGCGCGATCATCTGATTCTCTTCAACGATCAATTCATATCTTGCATTCTCGAAGATCTTCTGGTCCTGCCAGTCTGAGAATGGATGAGCGCCGGCAGCGACAATCTCGAGGCCCTTTTTGCGCACAAGCGTTGAGAGGACCCGGCGAAGATTGGTGATATCGGCGCGGGCTTCTTTTATGTCCCTGCAGATGCCAGTGCCCACTTCGATCATTGACTGGATCATTTCCGGTTTGACTTGCTCGCCTAACAGCATCCTGCCCTCTTCGAGAATTTCAGAGACGTGCGAGCGCAACTCGCGGGTTTCCGGATCAACGATCTGAAACTCTTCTTCAATGCCAAGGGTGAATTGCTCGAACAGGCTCGAGTCGGTTCTCATGTTTTCTTCCTAACTACTTGCTGAATGAATTGAGCAGGTGGGCCAATGACGGTGAGGTTACCAGTCGGGCCTTGCTTGTGGCCCATTTTTGTATCCTTGCAGATTTAGCCAAAGCTCACGCACATTTCGAATACCGACCGCCTTCATCTTCCCAAGCCGTTGTTGCATTGCTGTTGCTGTGTGTAGACATGCTCAGACTCGGTTTCATCACTGGTTGCGTAATCTGCGACCGTTTTAAGTTTGACTCGATTTCTCATCAGTAAGGCCAGTTGTGCGGGTTGTACGAGCCGACCACGGTTGAGATTGTTTAGTGGATCGTTCACTAACCAAAATTCGACTTCGGCTGCGCCGCCTAACGGTACGACTTGCTTGAGCAAGCGGTCATCAAGCCGCACCGGTTTAAAAAGCAGCATTCCGAAGTTACGTAAACGGGCCAGAAGGGCGTCGCTACTACTGTTAAACAGGGGCACACGAAAGCGTCCGTGTTCATCAACGGAGAACACATCACCGTTGGCACGTTGCATGACATACATATCGGTCATAAGAATCCTTTCCGCAATCATAACGGTATAAAATAAGCTCAACAGCGCTATTCAAGTGGTGATCCACGGTTCAGGAGACGCGCGAATTCGTTGCTCAACTCCTGTGCATGACTGCGAGCGTTGCCCAACATACGATAGGTAAGAACAGATACTTCTGCTTCCGTTGGTTGTTTGAAGCTCCCTTCGGCTGTCTGGAACTTCACGAGGCCTAGCTGCGGCTGCTGGTCGTTTTTATTATTAATTTCCACTGTTGACTGTCGCGCCTGCTTTCCTCCCTCTTCAGATGGTTCAATCGTATAGAATTCCGAGAGCAGAGGTCTGTGCTCTAACACACATAGCCGTTAGGAGTGATCTCAGCAGTGTCTCGTTTACAATGATGACGAGCAAAGGAGGCATCCGGGAACCCTTTTGGGGGCCAGCCCGTCTCAGAGTTGACAAGAGCTATGCGACTGATGGAGATAGCGATAGGCGTAATATTATTAGGTGGTGCAGCATGGACCACGGTTAGAACTTATAAGGGGCGTGGCATCTCGTCGTTTTTGGTCCTCGCGTTCGCCGTATTCCTCGTCGCCCTGGGTTTGGCTTTTATCTTTGGCGCCTTTGGCGAGTTGATTCGCAACTTGAGGTTCGGGAGCGAATGGCTCAAATGAACCCGGAAGAAGAAACCTACTTCATACTGTCGTGACTTAATAACGACCTAGCGCAGCATCATCGCGCGCTCAGCAGGTATAGTGCGTATGTAGTATATACTTCATTTGACATATAGCACTACGAAGCGTAACGTTAGATCGAACCGAGACCAGCTAACTCCATTCTCAGCTCTTCTGGACCCGCCAGATTCGTCTGAAACTTACAGCTCAACTATCAAAGTTAAGGGTGTTTACCCGCGCTATTAGTCTGTCATTATTGGGCGTTTGTTAACGCAGCGATAATGGCGCACCAGTTCGCAGCCTCGCAGCCCCAACTCCTGGTAGACCCAAAAGGAGATTGAAAGAAGTTATGACGACGAATATACAACCACTGCACGACCGCGTAATCGTGAAACGTATTGATGAAGGCGAGCAGGTGCGCGGCGGCATCATCATTCCGGACTCGGCGAAAGAGAAATCCCAGGAAGGTGAAGTGATTGCCGCAGGCCTTGGCAAATACAAAGAAGACGGATCGCGCCAGCCATTGGATGTCAATGCAGGCGACCGCGTGTTGTTCGGCAAGTACGGTGGCTCGGAGATCAAGGTCAACGGTGAAGAGCTGTTGATTATGCGCGAGGACGAGATTCTGGGAATCATCACCCGCGCTGGTGCGGCTGCCGGCGGCAAAAAGAGCAAGTAGGTCCTGGAGTACCGCAAACGGGAAGTTTGCGAGTTTGTATATTCCACGACCCGCAAACCGAAGAGTTTGCGTGACACCTTTTGATAGGAGAAGAGACAAAGATTATGGCAAAGCAAATAGTTCATGGCGAAGAATCACGAGCAGCAATTTTGCGCGGTGTGAATCAACTCGCCGACGCAGTGAAGATCACGCTCGGACCAAAGGGCCGCAACGTCGTTCTCGACAAGAAATACGGCAGCCCGACCATCACGAAAGACGGCGTGACAGTAGCGAAAGAAATCGAACTGAAAGATGCAACGGAGAATATGGGCGCGCAGATGGTGCGTGAAGTCGCTTCGAAGACCAGCGACGTTGCGGGCGACGGCACAACCACGGCGACCGTGCTCGCACAGGCTATTTTCCGCGAGGGAGTGAAAACCGTGGCGGCGGGGGCGAACCCGATGGCTCTGAAGCGCGGCATCGATAAAGCAGTTGAGCGTGCAACGCGAGAGATCAAGAAAATGTCGAAGCCGGTGACGGGAGACATGATCGCGCAGGTCGGCACGATTTCGGCAAATGGCGATCACAGTATCGGCGAGTTAATAGCCGAAGCGATGGATAAGGTTGGCAAAGATGGCGTCATCACCGTCGAAGACTCGAAAACAATGGAGACGGCTTTGGAAGTTGTCGAAGGCATGCAGTTCGATCGCGGCTACCTTTCGCCCTACTTCGTCACTGACGCGGAAACGATGAAAGCCGTCCTCGAGAATCCAGTCATTCTGCTCAGCGAAAAGAAGATTTCGGCGATGAGAGACATGCTTCCCATTCTTGAGCAGGTCGCTAAGTTGGGCAAACCAATCTTGATTATTGCCGAGGACGTAGAAGGCGAGGCATTGGCAACTCTCGTGGTCAACAGACTCCGTGGCACGATCAACGTCGCGGCGGTCAAGGCGCCGGGCTTCGGTGATCGTCGTAAGGCGATGCTCGAGGACATTGCAATCCTTACCGGTGGTAAGGTCATCAGCGAAGACCTCGGGATCAAACTCGAGAATGTGAAGCTTGAAGACCTGGGCACCGCAAGACGTGTGACGATCGACAAAGAGAACACGACCATCATCGATGGCGGTGGCGAGACCAAAGATCTCCAAGGTCGAGTGAAAACCCTAAAGACTCAAATTGACGACTCTACCTCAGACTATGATCGCGAAAAACTGCAAGAGCGGCTGGCGAAACTCGTAGGCGGCGTCGCGGTAATTCGCGTCGGCGCTGCGACGGAAACCGAGCTCAAAGAGAAGAAGGCGCGGGTTGAAGATGCGATGCACGCGACGCGCGCGGCTGTAGAAGAAGGTATCGTGCCGGGTGGCGGTGTCGTATACATTCGGGCCGCGAAAGTGCTCGACAAGTTCAAACTCTTCGAGGGTAGTAGCGAGGACGAACCAATCGGCGATCCAGACGAACAAATTGGCGTCAACATCGTCAAGCGCGCACTGGAAGAGCCGCTGCGTCAGATTGTTTCAAACGCAGGCAAAGAAGGCGCCGTCATTGTCGAGAAAGTTCGTGTAGAGAAGAACCCAAGCATCGGCTATAACGCAGTAACCGAACAGTTTGAAGATCTTGTGGCTGCGGGCGTGATTGATCCCGCCAAGGTGACACGTTGCGCGCTGCAAAATGCCGCCTCAATCGCTGGGCTGATGCTCACGACTGAAGCGCTTATTTCTGAGCTACACGAAGATGACAAGCCGAGGGCAACGCCCGGCGGCATGGACATGTAATTCGGTGGCAAATTGGGAGCCAACATGTTCAGCATGGGGCTTCTGATAATTCGCCCAAGGAGAGAAGTCTTCCGGAAGCGAGAAACTCTACGCAGGAAAAGGTAATAAACTTATGTCGATGAAACTTTATGTCGGTAATCTCTCGTTTGACACGTCGAGCAATGAACTACAAACATTGTTCGCGCAAACGGGCACAGTCGAAAGTGTATCGTTGATTGAAGATCGTGAAACAGGTCGCTCGCGTGGCTTTGGCTTCGTCGAGATGTCAACGAAGGAAGAAGGCGCATCAGCGATTGAGAAATTCAACGGCCAGGAATTGGGCGGACGGTTCTTGAAAGTCAACGAAGCCAAGCAGCGCGAAAATCGCGTTGGGGTTTAGTTAAGAGCACAATCGCGAGGAATGAACTGATCTCGGGTTTCAAAAGACCCGGGATCTTTTTCATTACGAATGTCGCTTCGTTGTATGACTAACGTTGGCTTAGCTGGACCACCTGCGGAACCTCATCCGCAATTGGGTATGTGGGTTAGCGCACAGACCTTCCCTCCTTCGAGTGCTATAAGTTGTTAGCTTCCTTTCGAAATTACGTTTCGACATCCGGGATCGGGCCAGCAACCTTCTTCTTGAGCCGCCTTGTAAATTCTCTAGCGAGGCCGACGAAGTTGTTCTCTCAGCGTCCGCAGCCGCTCTATCTATCAGGCTATAGGATTCTCAGGTGCAATTCATGTATTTCGACGCGTGCTTGGAATCACCTTGGTCCAAGCTCTAGAAACTGAAGGAAGAAAAATGTCGATCTTAAAAAGCATTGTTTCCGTGTTTATGCTGTTGGCGTTTTCAATCGTCATCGGCGTGAGCATACAGGCGCAGCAGCAAGCTAACCGTAACAACACCCGTCAGGTCGGCAAGATGCTGCAGCGACTTGAACGAAGCTCGAGCAGGTTCCGCAACAGTCTCAATGTGGCGCTGGTCCAGGGAAGCGTCGATCAAACGCGGCCTCAGAATGATGTCAGCACTTTCGAATCCGGCTTTGATCTCGCTATCAAACAGTTCAGGGATCAATTCACTCGCCGGCTCGCGGTTGCGTCCGACGTTGATAACGTTCTACAAAAGGCGTCGCCCATCAATAGCTTCATAACTCAAAATACCCTAAACCCTCGGGTCAAGAATGACTGGTCATTGGTTCGAACAGATCTGAACACGCTGGCGAGTGCTTATGGCGTCAGTTGGCAGTGGGACCAACTAACTCCGATAAAGGTTGACGCAAATGGATCGTTCCGACTGTCCGAGAGCGACCTCAATCAGCTAATTCAGCGGGTCGAGAACGGCGGCGACACTTTTCGTGTAAGTCTTACCGACGCTTTTTTTCAGAGACCTTACGATCGCACCAGAAGCGAGGGCAAAATGAATGATGCTCTTCGAGGCTTCAAAAAGACGACCGATCAATTGCGTATTCGCTTCGATGCCCGGCAGTTGGTAACGGACGACGTCCGACGCGTGCTCGACCAGGCCACGCCCCTCGATATTTTCATGCGCGACAACACGCTTACAGACCGCGTCAAACTCGATTGGTCGACCTTGCGCGCGGATCTAAGCGTCCTTGCCAGCGCGTATGACGTAGCGCCGAGTTGGGGGAACAGCCCAATTTCATCATTCGGAACCAAGAGTACTAATCGTCTGACCGGAACTTTTAGATTGGATTCGTCTCGCAGTGACAACCCGAGCGACAAAGCGCGGCGCGCGACTCAGAATTTACGCATGGACGAGCGGCAAGCTGTCGTCGACCAAATTCTGGCGCGACTTGAATCTCCTGAGATGTTGATGATCGAGCGTAGCGGTACAACCATGACTATTGCTTCTACGCTTGCGCCAAAATCAAGCTTTGAGGCAGACGGCCGCGAACGCTTGGAACAACTTCCCAACGGCAGATCGACTAAGGTAATAGCGACGCTTCGCGGGGAGCAGTTAGTAGTAAGCTCGAACGGCTACAAAGAGAATGATTTCAATGTCACTTTCGATGCAAGTGAAAACGACCGTAGTCTGCGAGTGCGGCGGCAGATCTATTCTGACCGACTAACTCAACCGGTAGTCGTTGATAGTATTTATGACCGCACCGCCGATGTAGCGCAGTGGAGCATTTATAACGATTCGCGGGTTTTGGGTAACGCCAGTGTGGCCCACGGTGAATTCATCGTGCGAGATGGTGAGACTTTAGTGGCCACCTTGAACAATGATCTGACTACAAAGCTGTCGCAGCAGGGTGACCTGTTCACCATGACTGTGCGCGACCCCAGTCAATTCGAAGGGGCAATTATCGAAGGCACTGTCGGCAGTGTTGACCAGGGAGGACGTTTAACGGGCCGGTCAGGGATGTCGCTCAACTTCGAGAGGATTCGGTTAAGGAACGGTCAGACCTACAAATTTTCGGGCGTTCTCGGGAATGTGCGTTTGTTGAATGGCGACACAGTCAAAGTTGACAACGAAGGAAGCGCGCAAGGCAGCGACCAGACCACGCAAACGATTAAACGCGCCGGCATTGCTACGGCCGTCGGCGCCGTCATCGGCGCTATAGCCGGCGGTGGGAAAGGCGCAGCGATCGGAGGAATCATCGGGGCCGCCGGGGGAGCCGGTACAGTTTTTATTCAGGGTAAAGACAACCTCGAGTTGCCGGTCGGCACAGAACTGACAATTCGTGCGAGTGGTCCGAGGTATATGGAAGCACCGCTCTGATGGTTGGCTGCCTGACGATGAAAGGACGCCGCGAACGTTTTGGTTGATATGTGTGCTACTGCACATACAAGTGCTCCCAAATAGCCTCTAATGGTGATCCGTCCTGGAAATCTACTGCGATAGGATCGAGATTAAGGAACCGGTCTTCTTGAAGCTGCTGTTTGCCGGGACCATTTTGAACAGGAGTGACTTATGAAAACAGATCTATCGCAAAACAGAGTCGGAAACGCCTTCCTGGTGTTCTCATTGCTGTTTGGAATAACGATCGCCTTTAGCATGACTGCGCAGGCTCAGAATCCAGACGATCGTTACACTCAAGACCGTAACCGCAGCGACAACGGAGATCAAAATCGACGTGGTCGCGACTGGGATCGTTACGGTAACTATGGCGGCTCTTCGGAACTGCGTCGAACCGCTCTGAACGCCGGCTATGACGAAGGGGTCAAGGAAGGCCGCAAAGATCGCGGGAACGGCAGCCGCACGGAACACCGCAACCTGAGCAGCTATCAAAAAGCAACGAAAGACTACAGCCGGCGTCTGGGCGATCGCGAACTCTACCGCCGCTACTTCCGTGAAGCGTTCGAAAGTGGATATAACGCGGAAAGTTATGCTCGGGGCAATAGAGCTCGTGGGGATCGCAACGGAAACCGGGATCGCAACGATAACGGTAACCAGGATCGCCTCAGTCGCAACGAGGATGGTTATGGCAACTTCGGCGGCTCGTTCCAGTTACGTCAAACCGCTCTGAACGCCGGTTTCGGCGAGGGGGTCAAACAGGGCCGCGACGATCGCAGGGCGCGCAAGGCCAATGGCTACCAGGACCAGAATATCTACCAGAAAGCAACGAAGGACTATAGTTCTCAGCTCGGCGACCGCGAAGTGTACCAGCGCTACTTCCGTGAGGCTTACGAGCACGGCTACGCCGACGGTTACGGCGGCTACTAGTCTTCTGGTGAATCAGACATAGAGCGAACACGAACACATGCGAGCAATCAAGCTCATCAAGTACGCGGAACGTAAGGTTCCAGAGACTCGATCCAGGATCAAAGCTGCCACCGGGCGAGACAGATCGTCGCAAGGGGTTCGATCCTGGGTAGTCGAGTTTAAGAAAACTCGTCGAGGCGAATCTCTCATCGCCTTCGACAGTTTGTTCAAGGACGCCCTCTTGCCGTCAGGACAGGCAAATTGAAAACTCTTTAGACCACCTGGGCTAGGGCGGGGCAGTGTATTTCTCTCAAACCGCAGTCAATTCGCGCATCCTCTAAACCTCCAATACCGATTCCTCAGTCTTTCGGCGACCGAACAGCGCTATGCTGAGGGACGGTATATTCGTATGTGAGATAGCGCACAGACGGTGCAGTTTAAAAGGTTCATTTTGTAAGACATAGAGGTCGAGAGCAACGGTGAAGGCAAAGAACTCTAAATCCAAAAAGTAGACCAGGCAAAGCGCTGGATTCAATTCACAGCCCGATAAAGGCGGAGATAAGAATATGAGTGGAATAGTAGAAGTAAGCAGTAACGTTCCTAACGACAACACACCGGCAGAGTGGCCGGGTATCGTGTCCAGATTTCAGTTGGTTATCCTGGCAGCCCGTAGAAACAAGCAACTTTTGCTAGGTGCGCGGCCGCGGATCGCAGCCGATCGACTGAAGGGAAGGAATACGAGCATCGCGCTTGAGGAATTGAAGAGAGGTCTAATACCCTTCAAACCAGTCGCAGTTGAAGAGGCTCAAAGCATAGCGTGAGAGACGATGGAGTGTCGCCCTAGTGATACCTGTTGTTTCCGCACTTCTCGCCGAATACAGGCTCGAACTCTACAAACTGCAGGACCTCCCAGAGTACGTCAACAGTCAACACCTTCCTGTCTGGGAAAGTCCCAGATCGGGAAGCCATCGTCTCTTCATTGGACGACTATGAGTCGTGGCCAGAAGGCAAACGCGTGATCTTCCAAAAGCTTTACGGCCATTCGTAACTCTTTTGGATGAGTAGCTGATCAATGCGAGGCGCAAGCGACCTGAATGCCGCTTCGTTATTGCTTCTCGTTCTCAAGATGTCATCAATTTCAGGCGCCAGTCACACCATGAGTTTTGTTCGCTTTGGTGATATCATGCGCGCTGCCGATCCTGACTAGGCAAAAACGCACGCCTCCCTTTCGTCCCAGTACGCCTCACAAACTAACTAGACGGAGGACACTACCATGAACGACAGATTAGATGGTGCGGAGTTGGTTGCGCAGTGGCGTAATCACGGAGAAGAGGACAATCCGGCGGGTCCGTTATTCGCCGCTGGGGAGTTTGCGGAAGCAGACATTGTTAACGCAACTCCCGGGATAACCTGTGGCACCTATTGCACCGGCTCAGTCAGGGTTCAGTGCTGCTGATTCATGCCGTTGCGTCATTTCGACAGGTCGCTGGGTTGCCTGGTCTCGCCCGCTCTGGACGAACTGGCAACCCAGCTTTCTTTCGTCGCAGGATTGACCGCAAGAGAGCGAGATGTAATCACTGATGTAACGCGAGAATCGCTTTACACAGTCCTGCACAGTAAAGTCAGCCGGTTGCTCGTTCTCGAACTCAACGCCGCGCGCGTAACCGGTCGCCTAAGCGGCGAGAACTCGGAACAGCGTTGGCAACAATTCCTGGACCTCTCATCCCAGCCGTCGTTCTGGGACGAATTAGCCAATCATTACCCTTCGTTACCGCGAGTAGGCGCGATCGTGCGGAACCGGTGCATGGCTACGCTGCGCTTCGCACAGCGTTGGACCACAGATCGGCACTTATTGGAAAGTCTGTGCGGCGGTGACCCGGGCGAGCTGAACGAACTCAGTTTCGGAGCCGGCGACAGCCATCGCGGTGGGTCGACCGTGGCGATTGTGAGCGGTGAGGGTTGGCGTGTTGTTTACAAGCCGCGTTCGTTAGCAATCGACACCGCACTGCGCGGCTTCGTGGCCGAAATTGACGGCGATCATCATAGCGCGCTGAATATCCGCATCCCGGAAGCAATTGACTGTGGCGATTACGGGTGGGTCGAATTTGTGGTCCATCAGTTCGCGGCAGGAAACGATGAACTGCTTAGCTTCTATCGCGGCATCGGCCACTTGCTGGCATTAATGCGGTTGCTCAGTGGCAGCGATCTGCACGCTGAAAACGTGATCGCCCACGGCGGAAGTGCCGTGGTCGTCGACTGTGAAACTCTTTTCACGCCCAAACTTCCGCCGTCGCCATCTAGCTACGGACAAGCGTTCGATCGCGCCAGCGAACTGATAGCTCGAACGGTACTTAGTGTAGGGCTGTTACCGGGTCGCGGAAGTGGTCTTGGTTGGCGCGGTGTCGACCTTTCCGCGGTGGGCATGCTCGCCGGACAGCAGCCAGTGCAGCGGCAGCAAGGAATTCTTCGCGGGGGTTCGGATGAAGCGCATGTCGGTCCCATTCTTATTGAAGCGCCGGTGTCGCAAAATCATCCCAGCCCTCGGCCGGCGCTCGCTGAATACTGGCCAGAGGTACTGCGCGGCTTTGATCAATTAACGGCCACGCTGCAGCGCCTGGACGCTTCCGGCAGCTTGCGACCGCGGCTGCGAGTGTTTGAGGATTGCCGCATCCGCGTGGTGGTCCGTGCGACCGAGGTCTACGCCGAGATCGGACGGATGCTGTGGCATCCGGTATCGCTGCATAACCCGCAAGCGGCGCGGCAGCGAGCGTTCGGACTATTGCAAAAAATGGCGGCGAACCTCTCCATGGCGCCGAGCGATCCTGCGGTCATCAATGCCGAGATTGACGAACTACTGGAGGGCGACATCCCATATTTTTCCACCGTGGTGCACGAAGGTCGCTTATGCGGGCCGGGCGGCACACGTTGGCTTCCGCCCAGTCATCTGGTTGAAGCTGCGCTGGAGGATTGGCGCAGTGCAGACTTCGCGCTCGAGCAAAAAGTCATCCAGGCATCGCTGGTAAGTGCTTACATTAACGACGGCTGGAAGTCTCACGGACCATCGGCATTACGTACTGATGGACGCGGCGGCGATCTGGAAGCGCGCCGCCGCCGGCAAGCGGCGCAAATCATCGAATCCATAGTGACAAATGCGATTCATGCCGACGACGGCACCGTCGCCTGGATTGCACCCGTGCTTACGGCAACGGGCTGGTCTGTGCAACCCTTGCAGCCTGATCTTTACAACGGGATCTCAGGGCTCACGTTGTTGCTCGGCGGTTATATGCGCGAAACAGCAGCGGGGCGCGCCGATGCCGTCAGTGAAGTTGATCGGTTGTTTGCGGCGGCATTGCATACGTTGCACCTGGACGAAACCAAGCGAGAACGTCTGCGCGATGAAGGGCTGAAAGTCAGGCCACTTCCACCCGGCGCGTATCTCGGACTCGGGTCGCGCATCTGGACCTACATTGTGCTCGCGCATTGGGAGTTGACTGGCGGCGATGATTTGCAGCGCGCCCGCAGATTGGCGGACCAGATTCCCGTAGCGGCCGCAGTGGACGACATCTACGATGTGCTTTCCGGTAGCGCAGGGGCCATCGTTCCGTTGCTGATGCTGGCCAGCAAGACAGGCGATGAAACCTACGTCCGCATCGCTTCGCAACTCGGCGACCTGTTGGACGACGGCGCTAAACGTCGGGACGGACAGGCTTACTGGATCAACTCCATGGCGCCGGAAGGAATGGGCGGCTTTGCACACGGCGTAACCGGCATTGGCTGGGCCCTGACCCGGCTTGCACGCGCAACTGGAAACACGCGCTACGCGCAACTGGCACAAGAGGCGTTCGCCTTCGAAGACGCGCTCTTCGACGAGCAGGAGCAGAACTGGCGCGACCTGCGAATGCTCGACGGCGCCAACACCGCGGCACAATGGTGTCACGGCGCCGTTGGAATCGGACTGGCGCATATAGATCTGGATCCAACGCTCACTCACGTATCGACGCGAAAACTCGTGCGTCGGGCCGCTGCAGCAACCTGGAGGTTGGGGATGGGCTCGAATCATTGTGCGTGTCATGGCGATCTCGGCGCGTGGGAATTACTGGATCATGCGATCGCCGCGGGCGAGGCGCCGAAAGAGCTAAGCGCCTTGTACCTGCTCGACATAATCCTGACGAGCCTGGAGCAACATGGACCATCCTTCGGCATGGGCCGAAACGCCTTTACACCCGGCCTGTTACCTGGACTGGGAGGAGTTGCGTACCAATTGCTGCGAGCTAATCCCGAACATGATCTGCCTTCGATCCTGACGCCTGGTGGAGAGGGCGTAACAAATTATCGTGTTAGCCCAAAGTAGTAATGTCACCTTTCTCCAAAGTTGAAATGTCCCTTTTGTGATACTGAAGCTCAAACTTCAGCACGAAAGGTACGGAGCAGGTGGAGCCCTACTACGCATGAGCCAACGAGAGTTGACGCGGCTGGAAGTAATACGACGAGAGCGCAGACGTTAAAGCAGCGATAAGCGGCGAATGCGCTTACACATCGCGCACGTACCGGATCGATATCGCGTAAGTCTCATCAAATCGACCCACGAGGTTCACGCTTTGTGAACTGGAACTGAAGCCCGCGTACAATTTGCCCTCTGACGTGCGGTAGTAGCCAAAACCTGCAAGGTTCCGGAAAGTTCCGGTCGGCTCGCGGTAGCCTCCCAACTTCGCGTTGAAGCCTGACTTGCCTCCATCAATCAATGCCTTGTACGCCGCACCGGCGCTCCCGTAAATGTCAAACAAATCTTGCCAGTCCTTCAGCGAAGGAATACGCCAACCCGTGGGCGGTTTCGTAACCGAATTGGCGCTCGCCGTATACAACCGTCCATATATCTTCTCGTTGCCCGGCAAGTTATTGTAGGCATACGACTCACCCGGGTCGTTATAAGAAAGATTCTCAGCCATCCATAATCTATTCTTAACGAGTACGACTGGATAAACCCTGCCGTCGCGCGGGTCAACGAACATCAGTGCATTGATGAAGACGGTGAACTGCATACTGTTCAGATAACCGCCGTTTCCGTCGAATGCCTGAAGCGTCGTAAAGATGGCCGTACTGTGTGTCGTGCCCGGAAGATTGAGCGTGAAGTTGTCGTAAGCCAGCGGCTGTGGGTTCGGATATTTCTTCTCCACGATGTTCATGCCGGGATAACTACAAATCAGGTTAACTGCCGCGACATCAAACATGGCCCATCGCAGGTTGATCTGGATCCCGTGTGTGGGTGTTGTGACAGCGATGACGGGCGTTTCTCCGAAGAAGTTGACGAGACCTCGCGTGGGTGGCGCTTTCTGCTTGACGATGTCCACGACGAACACTTCGTCGTCGTATCGTTTGTTCTCGTCCTTCATGAAACCGGAAAGATTGACAATCACCTGCGTATGTCCGGGCGGCGTAAGCGAAACAATGTTGCTGAAAGAAAACGTGACGTTCGCTGCTTCGCCGGTGCCGATGATCTCCAGGTTAGTGTCTATAGGCGTGAGAAACCAGGTTGGGTGCGGATGACCTCCCGAAGTCGGCGACCGTTTGATGTGCCAGCCTTCGGTCTGATCGATGGCAACTTCCCCTTCGATCTTCCAGGCGGAACCGATTGCTGGCTGGTCCGGGTCGTCGTCAGGCGCAAGCGCGCCGCTGGTGCTGCCATACACGAACATCACAGTTATCTGCGGCGTTCCCGTCCACTTCTTGTCGCCGGAATACAGCGCCGTTGATCCGATGTTTTTGAGATTCAGAAAAAGCGTGTTCTGAAGCGGATCGGTTTCCGTAGAAACATAGACGCTGCCCTGACTGTCGAGCGTTACCTGAAGCACCTTTTCAAGAGATGCGTTCCCCTCCTCCGGCGGGTCGATCAATGACAACGGCTTCTGCACCTGACGCGGAACATTGCCTCCCATTCTCTGGAAGATGATCTCCACCGGATTCGTCGTCGGTTGCGAAGTAGTTTTTACACCCGTGATCTTGAAAGATATCTTCTGTCCCGTGTTCCAATCCGCGGGCGACGGGCCCGTGTAAGTGAGGACGAGTGACTCGTCACCGCTGTCAAAGCGAAAGTCCCAGTCGGTGAGGACGACGCCCATCTTCTGCACCTCGGTAGCAGTGAAGAACGTAGGCATGAATATCTTCAAAGACGACGCAGTGGCGCCCGACGTGAGAATTATCTTGTCGCTATTGTTGACGAGCGAGACCTCGAGTTCTGTCTCTACCCCAACGTAGACGATCGGTTCACGAATGGCGGGATTCACTATTGTCAGAGACACGTCTGCGGCGGCCATCGCTTTTTACTCCTCGAGGTTTTCTACATTCTTCGCGCGCGGAGGCGTGAGTGGCTGAAGAACATCGGCATTCAGTCGCAGCCAACCCTCCAATATCGTTTGCGGCGTATAACCAAATGTCGCGAACTCATTCGCGGCGTTTGCTTGTAATGGAAGTGGATTCGGGTCGCCGTAAGTGATCCAGGACCACTGGTAAGCCGACTCCTGTGGCAGCGGCACTATCAACCGTTGATTCAGGCTCAACATGGGGTGAGTAAAGAAAGTAACGGCGAGGCTGCGAACTGTCTCGGAATATTGATCGGGTGGGATTTCACGAGTCTGCACAGGCAGGACACCCGTGGTAGCGTGAACGGGCGCCCGCGGATCGACGAGCATCGTCACGGTTATTGCACTGGCGTTCAACGTTAACTCGATCGTGTCCGGCTTTGGCCGCACGACGCCGTGTGTGCCATCTGCCGGAGCGGCCGGCGAATAGAAAACGTCATAAGGCGCGGGACCGGCAACCTCGATGAGGTAACCAACGAGTCCGTCATCGATGTTTGCGAGATCCCCAAGCCTGACTGGAAACTCAACACTCGCGAGCTTCGCGCTGCTTGTTTGCTGGCGATCGAAATACCGATAACGATTGTTTTTTACGTCGGATGGAAAAGGATCGTTGGGCGTCACGTCGGCCTGGCTGATGGGGAACGTGCTGCCACTGGTCTCCAGACCGATGACGGCGCGCGTCAGCGCCAGGGGCCGGCCGATCAGCACTGCAAGCGACGGATCCTGTGCAAATTTCACCGGATTGATAAATTTGTCGGAACCCTCGATCGTGTTCATCAGATCGAGCAAAAAGTTGCCGTCCTTGCCGTCGATGTACCACATGAAATCGGCGATGTGCGGATTCACGGTAGGACTGCCTTTTGGACCAATGTCTTTCTCCAGCAGATCTTGCGGATTGTCTGGATTACCGGCGCGAGTGCGATAGACCAAATCGGTATGCTCGACGCCGAACGAACCGATTGCGGCGCCATCCGCGTCGTAGAAAAACAAACTGTTGTCGAGATGGTTGGGCATCACCCAACCGAACACCGGGGTTGTCGCGGGATGCGAGTTCATCTCGACGACATCGCCCGACACTCGTTTGTTGTGGTTCGCCGATAACCACGCAAACCAGAGTCGCGACGGCGCGAGTAGCCGCGGCGGGAAAAATATCTTGCCCTGGTTGGCACTATCTCCAGGAGCGGGCTTGAGACTCTGGGCCACATTGATTAGCAACGAACCGTCCGGATTCGTGGCATTCGTGTTGAGCGTCATGCGCTGGCCGAACACGTCAACAATTTCGAGCGTGAAAATCTCGCCGAAACCAGACCGGAATGGACCAAAGTTGTGTTGGGCCAGCAAACCGACGTCGATTGGAGCGTAGCCGTTGAACCCGAAGTTGTACCAATCGTCGATTGGGTTGGCTACGGCCGCGTCATTCACGTCGGTCGTGATTACGTCGCGCGCTCCCCTCACGAGATCCTGAACCGGGACTTTCGGTATCAGCGTGCGCAGCGTTTGTTCGAGATTGAAACCGCCGAGGCCCTGCGAAATTATTCTGCGGCTTTCGTAAGTGGACCTCGCCTCTTCAAGTGTCCTGTCGGTGGCTTCGTCAGTGGGATAGTTCCTGACGTAACTGTCGATCTGGTTTGTCAGGCTGAACGTTGTTGCCTTCGACAGGGTTACCGAACGCTTGTATCGCACGGCCTGACTAGTCGTGAAACTGCTGCCGGGTTTGTACAGGTAATCAATGCCTTCGGTATCGAGATGGAAATAGTTCGTCAGGTTTCCTGGTCCATAGTTAGAGCCATCGTCGCGCTTGAGTGGTTCGAGTTGCGCGGTCCAAAGCAAAAACACCGGCAGGAACGGATCGAAACGGTTCGGAGTGAATTCGGGCAGCGCTGGTTGGGTGTTCCAGGCCACCGCATCCGGCGGCCAGCCATTCGTT
>Ga0196977_1000071_pt1 | contig 70644 bp, 56 predicted proteins | sample S3v_1013CmetaG_FD_148634 | JGI IMG/M metagenome (GOLD analysis project Ga0196977, IMG submission 148634) | Soil microbial communities from Anza Borrego desert, Southern California, United States - S3+v_10-13C | ecosystem: Environmental > Terrestrial > Soil > Desert | place: USA: California...
GCTCAGGCCATCCGCTAGCAACTTCTCAGACTTCACTCAGCACACCGCTTCAACGTTCAGCGCCGCGCCACCACGTATGATCACCACATCCAACAACTAACCCGTCCACGAAACCGGGGCAGGCTCAAGGCGCGCCAGCAAGCTGGAGAACGACAGGCTCTCTGCTGAATCGGCGGTACACCACGGACAAAAGGATCTCCCAAGCCGGGCTTCGCCCGGCCTGGGGATACGAGGGACGCGCTACCGCACGGGCTGTTTCGGCGACGTCGTCGCCGTTTCCGTGATGTCCTCTGTCAGCGACGACGAAGCCGGGATCGGGTCGCCGGGCTTCCAGTTGGTGACAATCCGCGCCATGCGGTGGATCGCGCGAGTCACGGTGTGCTTCGCGCGGTGCATCGCGGTGGCGGCCTGCGCGGCCGGAGCGGCCGCAAGGGTCAGAGTGACGATGAGCGTAGCGGTGGCGGTCAGGGACTTCATGGACGAAGAGCGCATGGTTCCTCCTTGTTGGTGCGCGTTATTGTTCGGTCGCTCAGCGATGATTCGCTGAAAGTGCGTAGCGGGCGGGATGTCGGGGTGGCCGACACTACTCCAGGCCGGAAGGAGCCGGGGCGAAGAGCCGAGGCTGCTCGGCAGGTAGGTAGCGGAGAAAATTCGCGACGTGCTGCACGAGGCTGGGTGTGGCATGTCCCACCGCCACCGCCTCCCGCAGAAAAGAAAGTGCGGTGATCGCGCGCGAGGCCATGCCGGCGCGGGTGAACTGGCCGATGACCTCGCGGCAGATGGCCGGCACTTCTTCGTTCTGTCCCAGCACCAGCAGGGTCTCCGCGAGCTCCAATGCCACCAGCCCAGCGTCGGCGATCAGATCGAGCTGTTCGAACTCACGCCACGTCTGGCGGAAGATCGGGACGGCATTGCCATAATGACCGCACGCGGCCAGCGCGCTCGCAACGAGCCAGCGGCTGCGCGTCCGCTCCGTCTCGACGCCGAGCATTTCGTACTCGACGACACAGCGCTGGAGGTACTCGATCGCCTCCTTCGGGCGCCCCAGGTCGGAATAGCAGAGCGCGATGTTGTGCGTAAGCCGCACGGACGCGTGCTCGTCGAGCGCGACGTTCGAAGCCTCGACGTCCTTCCAGATGGCCAGCGCCTGCTCGACGTTCCCGCGCAAGTACAACGTCGACGCCTCGGTCTGACGCGCAACGGCATGGCGCGACAGGTCACCAAAACGCAGGAAGGTCTCGGCGGCGCCGCGGATGAGCGCGAGCGCGTCCTCGACCCGGTCGATGGAGCGCAGGATCGACGCCTTCACCAGCGCCAGCCGCGCCAGGTCGTACTCCGGCATCGGCACCTGATCGAAGAGCCGCTTGGAGCGATCGGCGTACTCGAGCGCTTCCGGATAACGGCCCATGAAGGAGAGCACGTACGCATGATCGCGATACGCCTGCGCGCGCAATTTGATGACGTAGTCGCACGGGTAGTCAATCACGTCGAGCGAGTTCGCGGTCTCGATCGCCAGCGCCGTCACCTGCAGCGCGTTCGCGGGCGAGCTGCCGAGCATCGAACGCATCCGCTCGAGCAACTGCTTCACCATCCCCGCCGTGTGCGCGCCTGCCGACTGCCGCAGGCGCTGCGGCCACCACGCGGCCGGACCGGTCAGGATCGTGTCGCACAACGCATCGGCCGCCTCTTCTTCGCGGCGGGCACGGTCGGCGAATCCCGCCACATCGACGACGAACTGCCTCGGAGGAGCGGCCGCCGGCTGCCACACTTCGCTCGACGAAAGCGTGGCCACCATCTCCCGATGCTCACCGACCTCGGTCGAGCAACGTTCACAAGAGGACACGTGCGACTCGATGTCCGCCGCGATGGGGGAGCTGCCTTCCACGTATTCGAACAGCGCTTCGTCGTCGTAGTGCATGCTTGCTTTACTGACGGCAGGATAGCACGCGGAAAAAGTTGTTGTCGATAAGGAACCGAAAGGTGGCATGTGACTTTGGGCCCGTCCAACGGCGTTGATGCTGCTCCGTCACCGCGTCCGCGTGGAGCAACACGCCGAATCAACTCACCGGCGTCACCAAAGGCGCGATCCCGCAGTACACCACTTTTCCAGTCGGACGTCAGCGGGCAGGCGCTGCTCTTCTTCTTGACTCGGGGCGGTCCGATTGGAACTGAGGTTGTGGTCGCCGGCGAGCCGGTCGCAGCGGCGACATCTCCAGCGATACGAATGACGACTACGGAGCTCGCACTGATCTACTGACTTGGCGCGGTGCCCCCGGTGGCTGGGGAGGGAGGATTCGAACCTCCGAATGGCGGCTCCAAAGGCCGCTGCCTTACCACTTGGCGACTCCCCATCAGAGCGCTGATCGCCGGAACAAGCCTGCACTTGCGTCCATTGCGGGGCCGCGGAGTCTAGCAGAAGCGGCACGTCGTGTGCTCGTGTCGCCCCCGGCATGAAGGAGCTGGTCGCGCCGCCGGAAAACGTCTTCCGCAAGATGGTCGAGGACGCCACCGACTTCTCCATCCTCCTCCTCGACGAAGACGGCCACGTCACCATGTGGAACGCCGGCGCCGAAGCGATCTTCGGCTTCACCTCCGACGAGATCGTCGGCCGCCCTTTCGACATGCTGTTCACTTCCGAGGACCGGCAAAACGGTGTGCCAGCGAAGGAGCTGGCGACGGCGCGTGCCGAGGGACGTGCAGACGATACGCGGTGGCATGTGGGTAAAGATGGACGCTGGCGATTCATGGATGGCGTCACCATGCCGTTCCGCTCCGAGGACGGACGGATCATCGGCTACTCGAAATTCGGCCGCGACATCACCGGACGCCAGCGCGCAGAGCGCCGCCTGGCCGCGCAGCTCGCGCTGACGCACCTCCTCAGTGAAGAGCGCCCGTTCGAGGAGACCGCCCAGCGCATCATGGAAACGATCTGCCTGAACCTCGGATGGGACGTCGGCGCGCTCTGGGAACTGCGCGGCGACGAGATGTGGTGCGTCGAGCAGTGGCATGGACCGGAAGTGGATGCCGAGGCGGCGCGGAAGCTTTGCACCGAGATGCGTTTTGCGCGCGGCGTCGGACTGATCGGGCGCGTCTGGGAGCTCGGCGACGCGCACTGGATCAGCGACTTCCGCACGACGGCTCACATGCCGCGCGCGGCCGCCGTCGAACGCGCCGGCATGCGCGCCGCCTTCGCCTTCCCGATCATCGCCCACGGCCAGGTCCTCGGCGCGATGGAGTTCTTCAGTGCCACGCCGCGTGAGCCCGAACAGACGCTGCTGCCAATCATGACGCTCATCGGCGCGCAGATCGGCGACTTCATCGAGCGCCGCCGCACGCAGCAAGCGCTGCGCGAGAGCGAGCAACGCTTCCGCCTGATGACGGAGACGGCGCAGGACGCGATCTTCACGATCGACGAACAGAGCATCGTCACGTTCTGCAACCCGGCCGTCGAGCGGCTCTTCGGCTACAAGCCCGACGAGCTCCTCGGCAAGCCGCTGGAGACGATCATTCCGGAGCGGCTCCGCGCCTCCCATCGCCGCGGCATCATGCGCTACCTCCGCACGCGCGAGCGCAGCATCCCATGGACGGGTGTGGAGCTGCCGGCGCTGCACAAGGACGGAAACGAGTTCCCGTGCGAGATCTCGTTCGGCGAATACACCAGCGGCGATCAGACGATCTTCACCGGCCTCGCGCGCGACGTCACGGAGCGCAAGCGCGCGCTCGAGCTCGAGCAGGTCGCGCGTGCGCAGGCCGAGGCGTCGCGGGAACAGCTCGAGCGGCGGGCCGAGGAAGAGGCGGCATTCCGCCATCTCGCGAGCGCGCTCAGCGGCGCGGTGGAGATGACGGACGTGCTGTACGAGATCACCAATCGCGCGACGCAGGTGACGCGCGCGGACGGCGTGTACGTCGAGCGGATCGTGAAGATCAACAACGCGACCATGGTCGAGGTGGTTGCGTCGGCCGGCAGGGGCGCGCCGCCGCGCGGACTGCGCGTGTCGTTCCCCGGCTCGATGACGGACGAGATCATCCAGGGCGGGACGCCGGTGATCCTCGCGGACATGACGTCGTTCGGCAGGAACATGGCGCCCTATCTCGCCGACACATGCGGCGATTGCGAGGTGCTGGTCACGCCGCTGATCGCGGAAGACGACGCGCTCGGCGCGCTCGTGCTGCTCAACAGCCGCGTCTCCGGACGCCTGTTCCGCGACGGCGACGTCGTGCGCGCACGCACTCTCGGCGATCTCACTTCGCTGGCGCTGCGCCGCGTGCGGCTCATGGAGCAGGAGCGCGAGGCGAAAGAGAAAGCGGAAGCGGCGGTGCGCGTCCGCGATGAAACGCTGGGGATCGTGTCGCACGATCTGCGCAATCCGCTGACGAAGATCGCGCTGAGCGCGGATCTGCTCGCCGGCGCTGCGGTGGAAGAGCATCCGGAGCTCGTGGAGACGATCCGTGCGTCCGCGCGGCAAATGCAGCGGCTCATTCAGGACCTGCTCGACGTCGCGCGCATGGAGACGGGCAACCTCTCCATCGCGCAGGACGTGATGGAGCCGGAACCGCTCGTGCGCGAGATGTGCGAATCGCACGTGGCCATCGCGCGGCAGAAGGAGCAGAGGATCATCTGCCATGTCGACGTCGGTCTGCCGTCGATCTGCGGCGACCGCGAACGGCTGGTGCAGGTGTTCGGCAATCTGATCGGCAACGCGATGAAGTTCACGCCGGAGCGCGGCACGATCAATGTGGCGGCGCGGCGCGACGGAACGTTCGTACGCCTCACCGTCAGCGATACGGGACCGGGCATTCCGCCCGCCGATCTGAAGCGCGTGTTTACGCCGTACTGGCAGGCCAAGAAAACGGCGCACATGGGCGCCGGCCTCGGCCTCGCGATCGTGCGCGGCATCGTGGAAGCGCACGGAGGGAAGGTGTGGGCAGAGAACGGGCGGGCGGGTGGGGCGGTGTTCAACTTCACGATCCCGATGGCTGGGTAGTGGGGCCAGCCGGCGCGGGACGCCGGCGCTTCACGCCTTTTCCTTGGCGATGGAACCCACTTTCGCGCCCGTCGCGCGGACATAGTCCGCCGGCGCGAGGATGAGCTGCGCGCCGCGCATGCCCGATGAGATCGAGATCACGTCGAACAGCTCGATGGTCTCATCCGCGAAAACCGGATAGCTCTTCTTCGCTGCCAGCGCGGTGACGCCGCCGCGGATGTAGCCCGTGAGCGGCTGCACGTCCTTCAGCGCGACGGTGTCGATCTTCTTATCGCCGGTGAGCTGCGCGAGCGCCTTGAGATCGAGTTGCTGATCGCCGGGCACGACCGCGAAGCAGACGCCCTGCTTGTCGCCGCGCGCGACGAGGGTCTTGAAGACCTGCTCGGGCGGCAATCCCACCTTCCGTGCCACGCTCTCGGCCGCGAGATCCTCCGGGTCGACCTCGTACTCCTTTATTTCGTAGGAGATACCCAGGGCGTCGAGCAGGCGGGCGGCATTCGTTTTCATCGGCGGCGGAATGCTCCTTCAGTTCCGGTCCGTTATCCGAATAACTTCGGAGGCCAAGTCTGGTGAGATCATTTCGGGTGTACGGGCTGACGTGTGTCTTTTTTCTGGCGGCGATCGCGGCTCATGCTACGACGATCGTCCTTCCATCCGACGAGCAGCTCATCGCCAAGGCGCCGGTCATCCTCGACGGCACCGTCGTCGCCACCACAACGGTCGATCGCAACGGCGCGATCTGGACCGACACCATCGTCGAAGTCACGCGCGCGATCAAGGGTGACGTCAGCGGACGCATCACGGTCCGCGAGATGGGTGGGCAGATCGACGACCGCATCACGAAGCTCTTCGGCAGTCCGGAGTTCACCGCGGGCGAGCGCGTGCTGCTCTTCCTCGAAGAATCCCCGCGCGGCGGCTTCCGCACGGTCGATCTGTACGTCGGCAAGTTCACCCAAGCCGAGATGCAGAACGGCCGGCGTCTCTGGATGCGCGACGATCTCGCGCATGACGTGAATCTGCTCGACGTCGATCTGCGGCCGCTGCGCGCGAAGAACGTGCAGCGTGACGCGGCCGGCTTCGAGACGTTTGTCGAGGAGCGCGTCGCCGGACGGGAAGGCATCAAGAACTACGGCGTCGAGAATCCGATGCTCCAGCGGAACGCGAAGACGCCGCGCGGCATCGGTTCCGAGTTCACGCTCATCGCCGAGCCGACCGTGTATCGCTGGTTCGCATTCGGCGCGGGGCAGCAGGCGCGCTGGTACAGCATGGGCACGCAGAGCGGCTACACCGACGGTGGCGTGGCCGAGTTGCAGACCGCGTTGAGCTCATGGAGCGGCTACGCATCCGCGAGGATCAACTACAGCTACGCGGGCTCGCGCACGGGCGCGATGGGCGGTCTCGACGGGCCGAACAACGTCAACGAAGTGCTGTTCGGCGATCCCCTCAACGAGATCAGCGGCACGTACAGCCGCAACGCCGGCGGCGTCGTCGGCCGCGGCGGTTTCAACGGCGTTGCGGCGCGACAGACGTGGACGGCGACGTTCGCGGCCGATGCCGACCATCCCGCCGGCGCGCAACTGGCGTGGAATATCATCGAAGGTAATCTCACCATTCAGGACGGCGTGTCGCCCGCGAACGGCATCAGCAGCAAGGTGCTCGCCGAGATCGTCGCGCACGAGTTTGGCCATACGCTGGGCTTCGGCCACAGTCCCGACGGAGGCGCGCTGATGTACGCGACCGTCACCGGCGCTGGTCCGGCATTGCGCGCCGACGATCAGACCGCGGCGCGCTGGCTCTATCCCGGCAGCGGTGGCACCACGCCTCCGCCACCACCTCCGCCGCCTCCCGCAGTTCCCACCGCACCGAACGATCTGCGCGCGAATGCGCTCAGCAACAACATCGATCTCTCGTGGGTCGACCGTTCGACGAATGAAACCGGCTTCTCGATCTACCTGGCGACGGGCAGCGGCACGTTTTCGCGTGTCGCTCAGCTCAACGCCAACGTCACCTCCACGCGCCTCAGCGGCCTCACCTCGGGCAGCTATCGCATCTATGTCATCGCGTACAACGCGGCCGGGAACTCGACCGCGTCCAACACGGCGAACGCGACGATCGCCGCCGCGCCGAAGGCCGCATTCACGATGACGCCGCAGAGCGGCACGGAAGGCGTGACGACCTTCACGTTCTACGACGGCTCGACCGGCAGCGTGTCGTCGCGCCTCTGGAACTTCGGCGATGGTTCGACCTCGACCGCCAGCCCCGCGAAGCACGTTTACGCCAAGGCGGGCACGTACACGGTGACGCTGACCGTCACCGGCGTCGGCCAGTCATCCTCTGCCTCGAGGAGCTTCGCGGTCGGCAGCAGCGCACCCGTCACTCCGCCGGTGGTGGCGGCGTTCGACATCTCGACGCCCACGCCTTCAATCCGCGAAGGCGTGACATTCACCGATCGCTCCAGCGGCAATCCGACGCGCTGGACATGGTCGTTCGGCGATGGCGCGACTTCGACGTCCCGTAATCCGAGCCACGCGTACGCGGGACCGGGCACGTACACGATCACGCTCACCGCCGCGAACGCGACCAGCTCCGCGACCGCATCGCGTCAGCTCACCATCGCGGCGATCACGCCGTATCGCGCGCTCGTCTCCGTCGCCACGTACGGCGGCGGCGTCGGCGGCACTTCGTGGCGCACCGAGCTCAATCTCTTCAACGCCGGCTCGCAGGGCGCGAACGTGTCGATGATCTTCCTTCCCGCCGCCGGCGGCAACGTGGCCACGCGCTCGCTCTTCCTCTCGCCTCGGCAACTCGTGACGTACAACAACGCGCTCGTCGACCTGTTCAACATTCCATCAGGTGCAGGTGCTCTCGCGATCGAAGCGACGAGCGCCGGCGCGAGCGCCGAGCTGCGTGTCAGCAGCCGCACGTTCACGCCGGGTCAGGTCGGTACGTACGGTCAGGCCGTCCCCGACATGCAGTCGGAAGAGCTGGAGAAGACGCTGTACATCACCGGCATCACCGCGAACGCCAGCTACCGGACGAACGTCGGCATCGTGAACCGCGGCGGCGCGCCGATGAATGCGACGCTCACGCTGCTCTCGCGCACCGGCAGTTCGCTCAGCTCGAAGACGATCTCGGTGCCCGCGAACAGCTTCCAGCAGGCGCCGCTCGCGGCGTTCTTCCCGCAAGTCAGCGGCGAATCGCACGACGTGCTCACGATGCGCATCGCGGCCGCCGCGAGCGACTCGGTGAGCGGCTACGCGTCGGTGATCGACAACCTTACGCAGGACCCGATCTACATTCAGGCCCGCGGCGCAGAGACTAGCGGCGCGCTCACGCTGCCGGTCGTGGCCCGTTCGCCCGGCGTCAACGGCACGTTCTGGCGCAGCGACGTGGCGCTGTTCAATCCGAGCACGAGCAGCACCACGCTCACGCTGCGCTATGCCGGCGCCACCAAGTCTCTCTTCCTCGGCGGCAGCGACACGATCATGCTCGCCGACATCCTCGCGCAGTTCGGCCACACCTCGAGCAGCGGCGCGTTGCAGGTGACATGGACGTCGTCGATCGGTCCGGTGGTCACGAGCCGTACGTACACCTCCGTGGCGAAGGGTGGAACCTATGGGCAATCAATCGATCCGGTCGCGGAGTTCGCGCCGCGCGTGTTTGTTCCCGGCCTGCGCAACGACGGCAGCTATCGCTCGAACGTCGGCTTCGTGAACGGTGGCAACGAGACCGAATTTTTCAGCGTGGTGCTGCTCTCGCAGGCGGGCGCCGAGCTCGCTCGGAATGGCGTGACACTCGCGCCGGGACAACAGGTGCAGACGTCGGTGACGGCGCTCTTTCCGGGCGTGTTCCTGTCTGGCGGCTTCACGCTGCAGGCGGAGGGCGATGGGAACGCGAAGCTGTTCGCGTATGGATCGATGGTGGATAACGCGTCGGGAGATCCTGTGTTCTTCGCGGGTCGGTAGTCTTATGGAAAGCGGCAGCAAAGCTGCCGCTTTCCATATCACTCGACCCGCAACAGATCGCGCCCGACGACAATCTCACCCTTGAACTTGCGCGAAGCGCGTTCGCGAAACGTCTCTTCCGCGTTCGCGGGGATGAGGTGCGTCAACACCAACTTCTTCACTCCGGCGCGCGCGGCGAGCTCGCCCGCTTCCTCCGCGCTCGTGTGATAGCGCATCAGGCGCGCCGCGACGTCGGGCGTATCGACGCGCAAAAAGTGCTCGGGCAGATACGCCTCGAGCACGAGCACATCGGCGCCTTTCGCGTAACGCACGAGGTTGTCGTTCGGACGCGTATCGCCGCTGATCACGATCGTTTTTCCGCCTGCTTCGAAGCGATAGCCGAACGCGTTCCTCACCGGCCGATGGTCGACCGCGAACGCCGTCACCTTCACCGTGCCGTCGTCGTACACGATTCCTTCGCGCACGAGGTGCGTGCGGATCGTCGCGCCCGCGGCGGGATGGCGTTCCAGCACATCGCGCCGCAGCTGGATGTCTTCTTCGAAAAAATCCAGCATCGCATTCGCGAGCTTCTTCGTGCCGCGCGGTCCGTACAACTCGAGCGGCATCGTCTTGCGCCCGAATTGCCAAGAGGTGTTGAAGAGGTCCGGCAGTCCCGCCGTGTGATCGGAGTGCAGGTGCGTCAGGAAGACGCCGCGCAGGTTCGCGTACTTTAAATCCGTCGCCGCGAGTCGCATGGTCGTACCGCGTCCCGCGTCGACGACGAACCATGCATCGCCTGCGATCACCACCGTCGACGGACCCGCACGCTCCGGATCCGGACGCGGATAGCCAGTGCCGAGGAGGAGGACGATCAGCGCGCTAGCGAATGTGTGCGTCATAGACGATCTGCGACCATGTTTCCATCGCCTCGCGATGCTGCGCCAGCTCGTCGCGCGGCACCCAGCGGCCACTCATCTTCTCGGTCTCGCGTACGGTGACGTTGCGCTCGTGTGCATCGAGCACGTACACGGCGCCGAGGTGGACGCGGCCGACTTCGGTGGTGTCGTCGTTGAGGATGCCGACGAACGAGAGGTCGTAGTCGCCTGCGACCTCCACCTCTTCCTCGAGCTCCTTCTGCAAGCCGTCGAAGAAGTCGGGAGTGTCGGGGTTGATGTGTCCACCGATGCCGAGACTGAGCTTGTGATGCAGCCGCGCCTCGACCTGCTTCGGTTTGCGTTGCAGCAGAAAGTACGCGTCGTCGTGGCGGATCAGCACGTACGGGATGATCTGCTTGTAACGCGGCGACGTCTCGGCAGTCGGACGATCGATGAAGAAATGCGTGTCGGCGATGGCCTCGAGGATCTCGTCGGCGCGTTCGGTGACCAGGCCGTAATCAATGAGATTGCCGAGCGACTCGCGTTCCACGACCATGACCTGCTCTGGTGCTGTCGGCGTCAATGAAAATACTCCAGCACCGCGTCGTGCACGAGGCCATTCGTCGAAAGGCCGCTGCCGCCGTCGATGCGCGGCTCGCCGCGCATGTCGCTGAAACGGCCGCCTGCTTCTTCGACGATGACCTGCACCGCTGCCATGTCCCAGGTCGCGACCGCCGGCTCGATGGCGATCTCCATCGCGCCCTCAGCGACGAGCATGTGCGCCCAGAAATCGCCGAAGCCACGCGCGCGCTCGCAGTGACGGAGCAGCGAAATGAAGCGCACCGCGCCGCCGTGCTGATCGAAATCCGCCACGCTGTCGTACGCAATGTGTGAGCTGCCGAGGTTCGCGACGCGCGAGACGCGAATCGCACGCGTGGTGCCGAGGGCGGAGGAGAACGCGCCTTCGCCGATGGACGCCCACCAGCGGCGCCCCATCGCGGGCGCAGAGACAACGCCGGCGACGATGCGGCCATCCTCCTCGAGGCCGATCAGGGTCGCGAAGACAGGAACACCGCGCACGTAGTTCTTCGTGCCGTCGATCGGATCGATGATCCAACGCCGCGCGGTGGCGCCCGAGGTGCCGAACTCCTCGCCGACGAGACCATCGGCCGGGCGCTCGGCCGCGAGCCGTTCGCGAATCATTTTCTCCACCGCCTCATCCGCCTCGGACACCGGCGTCTTGTCGGTCTTCGTGCGCACGGAAAGCGACGTCGATTGATAGTGCTGCATCGTGATCGCATCGGCCGCGTCGGCGAGGGAAAGGGCGAGTTCGAGGTCCGCGGACATCGCGGTGGAGACTACTATGAACTGGTGAAGAGCGTCCTCATCCTTCATCTATTGCTAGCCACTGCTGCATTCGCGCAGGAACCTCCGCCCCTCCGCTGGGGTGGCGATTCCGAAGGCGGTGCGCCCTTTGTCGAAGCCGATCCGAACGATCCGACCAGAGTCGAAGGCTTCGACGTCGATGTCGCCGAGATGATCGCGCAAGGGCTGGGCATGAAAGCGCAGTTTGTGCACTGCGCGTTCGCGGCCATCGATCAGTCGGTGCAGCGCGGCGACTTCGAGCTCGGCATGAGCGGTGTCGAGGACACGCCGGCGCGACGCGCGGCGCTCGCGGCGACGATTCCGTACTACGTGTTCACCGAGGCGCTGACGGTGCGGGAGGCGGATCGCGGAAAGTTCGACAGCCTCGATGATTTTCGCGGACGGAAGGTCGGCACGCTGGGCGGCACCATCGCGTACGACCTGCTGCTCGAGGCGGAGAAGACGCACGGACTGAAAGCCGTGTCGTACGACGACGACGTGCATCCGTACGAAGACCTGCAGCAGGGGCGGCTCGACGCGGTGCTGCTCGACAACATCATCGCGGTGCGCGCAATGCGCAGGACTCCGGGCCTCTACACGCACTTCGACAAGCCGGCGGCGAAGGGCTACTACATCGTGGTGCTTGCGAAAGAGAACACCGCGCTGCGCGATCGCGTGAACGAAGTGCTGAAGGCGCGCATGCGCGACGGCACGCTCGAGCGCATCTATCGCAAGTGGGAGATCTGGGATGAGTTCCAACAGCCCTTCTTCAACGAAGTGCTATCTCGAGCGACGGGCTCTCAGCCCGTCGGCCAACTTCGACGGGCTGAGAGCCCGTCGCTCCAGATGGCGGTCCGCCGTTATCTCCCCGCGATCCTGCGCGCCGCGGTCATCACGATCGTAATGTCGTGCCTGGCGATGGCGCTGGCGGTGCTCGTCGGCGTGCTCGTCGCAACGGGCCGCGTGTACGGCAACGCACTGCTGCGAGGCGCGTTGACCGTGTATGTCGAAGTCGTGCGCGGTACTCCCGTACTGCTGCAACTCTTCATCCTCTATTACGGCCTCTCCGCGGTGATCAAGCTGCCCGCGTTCATCGCGGCGCTGGTGGGACTCGGGTTGAACTACGCGGCGTACGAAAGCGAGATCTATCGCGGCGCGATGGAAGCCGTCCCCCGCGGACAGCTCGAAGCCGCCCGCACCCTCGGCCTCGGCGAAGTGCAAGTCTTTCGTTTCGTGCGCGCGCCGCAGGCCTTCCGCCTCGCGCTCGCGCCGATGACGAACGACTTCGTCGCGCTGCTCAAGGACTCGTCGCTCGTGTCGGTAATCACCGTGGTGGAGTTGACGAAGCAGACCCAGATCTTCGCCGCGAACATCGGAAGCTGGGTCATTCCCGGCGTGCTCTGCGCGATGTTGTATCTGCTGATGTCGCTGCCGCTCGCGCGTCTCGCGCGTCGCCTCGAGACGCGGTGGAAGGCGGCGTCGGCATGAGCATCCTGAAGATCGAAGATCTGACATTGCGGCGCGGCGAGCGCGAAGTGCTGCGCGGCGTGACGATGGGCGTGGAGCGGGGAGAGCTCGTCGCGCTCATGGGACTGTCGGGCGGCGGCAAGACCACGGTGCTGCGCGCGATCACCGCGCTCGAGCCGTTCGACGGCGGCACGATCGATGTCGGCGGCGTGGTGTTGCACGCAGGACGCGCGCCGACGCGCGAGGTCATTCGCTCGCTCCGCAAGCAGGTGGGGATGGTGTTCCAGCAGCACCATCTCTTCGAGCATCTCAACGCGCTCGACAACGTCACGCTCGCGCCGTTGCACGTGGCAAACGGATCGCGCCCCGACGCCGAATCGCGGGCGGTCTCACTGCTCGAATCCCTCGGCGTAGCGCATCGCAGAAACGCGTATCCGCGCGAGTTGTCGGGCGGCGAAGCGCAACGCGTTGCCATCGCGCGCGCGATGGCGATGGAGCCGCCGCTGCTGCTGATGGACGAGCCGACTGCGTCGCTCGATCCCGCGCGCCGCTTCGAGCTCGGACAGACGCTGCGCTCGCTCACGTCGGGCGGACGCACGCTGCTGATCACGACGCACGATGATGACTTCGCGCGCCAGTTCGCCTCGCGTGCGATCGTACTCGCGGATGGGCAAGTGGTGGAGGAAGGCGACCCGAGGGAAGTGCTGACCTCGCCGAAACACGCCGCGACGAGAGCGTTTCTACTGAAGGAACACGGAGCGCCGGCGTCCCGCGCTGGCTGATCCGGCAGCGTTCCGCGCTGCCGGCCCGCCGCTTCGAGCGGCACTGCGGGACAGCGCCGCATCAGCGGCGCGGGACGCCGGCGCTCCGTTATTCTTCCCTCTGTCATGCTCGCTCTCGTTCTCGCCGCGACCCTCTCCATCGAAGACTACGCGCTCATGCCGACGCTCGCGTCGCCGCGCTGGTCGCCGGATGCGACGCGCATCGCATACGTGGTCACGAAGCCTGACCTCGAGCGCAACAGCAATGACTCCGACGTCTGGCTGATCGACGCTGACGGCAAGAACGAGCGGCGGCTGACATTTGGCAGCGGCAACGACTTTCGTCCGCGCTGGTCGCCGGATGGATCGCTGATCGCGTTTCTCTCCGACCGCGGCGGCCGCAACGCGATCTATGTCCTCGATCCGCGCGGCGGCGAGGCACGCCTGGTCTCCGCGGAGCCGACCCCGGTGCGCGAGTTCGAATGGTCGCCGGACGGGAAGCAGCTCGCGTTCACGCGCATCGATGAACCGCCGCCGCCCGACCAGCCGCGCGTGGTCGGCAAGAACATCCCGCAAATGCATCTCTACCTCGCCGACCTCGCCACCGGGAAAACGCGCAAGCTCACGGACGGCGAGTTCACGATCTTCGATCACTCCTGGTCGCCGGACGGCTCCGAGATCGCGATCGCACGCGGACCCGGTCCCGGCTTCGACGCGTTCCAGCAAACCGACGTCTACGTCGTCTCGACGCGCGATGGCGCGATGCGTCCAGTCGTCGTGCGTCCCGGCCATGACCGCAGCGTGAGGTTCTCGCCGGATGGGAAGTGGATCGCATTCACGAGCGCCGGCGGCACGCCGCACTGGGTCGCTGAGTTCGAGGTGCACGTCGTGCCGGCGAAAGGCGGCGAGCCGCGGAAGATCGCCGCCGCGTACGGCCGCACACCGGAGGCGATGGAGTGGGCGGCCGACTCGCGTGCGATGTGGATCGAAGGTCCGTGGAACACGACCTCTGCGCTGTTTCGCGTGAACGTCGACGGCACCGGCTTCACGAACGTCCTCCCGAACGCGCAGGTCAGCGATACCGCCGCTCACGGGAACCGCATCGCGTACATCGGGCAGTCGCTGACGTCACCGCCGGAGCTATTCGTCGATCAGCGCCAACTGACGCATCACAGCGCGGCGTATCGCGATCGCGAGCTCGGGGAGACGCGCGTCATCCGCTGGAAGAATCCGAAGGACGGCCTCGAGATCGAAGGATTGCTGACGCTTCCCGTCGGCTACAAATCGGGTCGCGTACCGCTGATCACGTTCGTGCACGGCGGCCCCGCTTCGCACTTCAATCAGAACTACGTCGGCTACCTCGGCCTCATCTTCGCGCCGCAGACGCTGGCGGCAAACGGCTTCGCGATCCTGCGTCCGAATCCGCGCGGCAGTGGCGCGTACGGACTGGCGTTTCGCAAGGCCAATCGCGCGGATTGGGGCGGCATGGACTGGGCCGACGTGAACGCCGGCATCGACAAAGTCATCGCCGACGGCATCGCCGACCCGCGACGCCTCGGCCTCATGGGCTGGAGCTACGGCGGTTTTCTCGCGGCCTGGGCCGTGGGCAACAGCGACCGCTTTCGCGCGATCAGCGTCGGCGCGGCCATCACCGATCTCCTCAGCTATCACGGTACCGCGGATGTGCGCGCGTTCATCCCGTCATACTTTGAAGGGATGTCGCCCGATTTGTTGCGCGCACACAGTCCAGTGTGGAATCTGAAGAAGACCAGCGCGAAGGTGCTGATCCTCCACGGCGAAAACGACGAGCGCGTGCCGCTCTCGCAAGGCACGATGCTCTATCGCCTCCTCGACGACCTCGGCGTCGACGTGACGATGGTCGTCTATCCGCGGACCGCGCACGGCCCGCGCGAGCCGAAACTGCGCATCGACGCGATGCGGCGGAACCTGGAGCTCTTCACCAAGGCGCTGCGTGAATAACCAGGCGCACAGATGGAGCAGTGCGCGCCGGATGGTCTCCCCGCGCTTCCGGGGAAAGGGGTGCCTCGGCTAGGCGGCGTGTCTGCGGCATAATCGGGCCATGCGCCGGATCATCGCTCTCCTGCCCACGCTCCTCGTCGCCACGTCCGCTTTTTCCCAATTGATCTTCGACGTTGGGGTCAGCCCGTCCGTGCATCGTGTCGATCCCGGATCGGAGGTCCGCTTCGAGACCCGGATCAACTGGGTTGGGCCACCGCCGGCCGAGCTGCGAGTGCGCTACGCGGTCGACGCAGGCGCAACGATCGAACGCATCGAAGGCGGGAGTCCATGGACATGCACGATCGCAGGGAACACGGCGGAGTGCGTACTGCGTCCGGGGCTGGAGGGGAGCTCGCGGATCCACGTCATCGCGCGCACCGGCAGCGAAAACGGCGCACACGCGACGTTCACGATGACCAGCAACGGAACGTTCGCATCGGCGGCGCTGCAGAACTATCACGCGTTCTTCGTGCGCAACACGGCGGACAGCGGACCGGGCTCATTGCGCGCCGCCATCGAAGAGGCGAACGCGCTCGCGAAGCCGTCCAAGATCGTGTTCAACCTGCCCACTCCCGTGCCGGCCGAAGGGTGGTTCACGATCATCCCGGAATCGCCGCTGCCGCCGATCACGACGAGCTCGATGTTCGTCGACGGAAAATCGCAGACGCGCTTCACCGGCGACACGAATCCGCGCGGACCGGAGATCGCCATCGACGGCCACCTCGCGCATCGCGGCCTCGAGATCCACTCGCCCTGTGAGAACAAAGTCGAAGGTCTCGTCCTCGGCAATTTCGATCGGAACCAGGGACTGTGGTTCACGAGCACGGGTGAGTGCGCGTCGGGTCCCTTCACGATCAACTCCGAACGCTGGGTCGCCGACAATTACATCGGCACCGATCCGACCGGCACGGTCGCGTGGCCGAACCTGCGCGGTCTGCGCGCCGACTTTACGCACGGCGTCGTGCGGAACAACGTCATCAGCGGCAATACCTACAGCGGCATGTGGTGCTGGCAGACGGCCGCGCGCATTCAGTCGCTGGTCGTCGAGAACAATCGCTTCGGCACCGCCGCCGATGGCGTGACGCCGTTACCGAATGGCGCGGCGGGGATGATGCTCGGGCCGCGCGTCACCGCGGACGTGCGCGGCAACGTCATTTCTTATCATCCGGGGATGGGCATCGCGCTGCATCCGAGCCCGCAGACCTGGGCCGACATCCGGCGGAACTCGATGATCGACAACGGCGGCATCGGCATCGACTGGGGCATCGACGGTGTCTCGCCACTGCGGCTGGACGATGCGAAAGGTGCGCCGAACGCGCCGACGCTGCTCTCGGGCCGCTTCGACGCCGCGAGCAACCGCACGTACTTCACGGCGGTCCTGCAGAACGAACGAATTCTCGGCGCGAGCGCGGGAAGGATCAGCGTGGACTTTTACGCGAACCGCGCTCCCAACGGCGACGGCGAACAGTGGATCGGCGTGGGCAATGAGGTCTCGTTCGACGAAATACGATTCGAAGGGTGGATCGCCGGCGATCACCGCGGCAAGTGGATCAACGCGACAGCGACACGAACGCCGGTCTTCTTCGCGCGCCCGCCGCGCCTGGAAGCGTTCACGCGCAATGAGCCGCGCACCGAGGTCGTTCCCGATGTCCCGGCGCTGGACGAAGGCAGCACGTCGGAATTGAGCAACGCGATTCGGATCGAGTAACGACGAGGTTGGCGCCGTGGTCGGTCACCGCGCTTTCGCGCGGCGACCGATGACAGCGCTAACAGCACGAAGTCCCTCACGCCGCTTCGCGACGCGCGCTCTGCTCGCGCCACAGTGCGGCGTACAAACCGTTCGCGGCCAGGAGTGAATCGTGCGTTCCGGTTTCGACGACGCGGCCTTTCGCGAGCACGTGAATGCGCTGCGCGTGCGCGATCGTGGACAGCCGATGAGCGACGAGCACAGTCATCCTCCGCTGCGCGCCGGTGGTGAGTGCGCGGATGGTTTCGGTGATCGCGCGCTCGGTGATCGAGTCGAGGCTCGACGTCGCCTCGTCGAAGATCATCAGCTCCGGTTGACGCAGCAACGCGCGTGCGATGGCCAGACGTTGGCGTTCGCCGCCGCTGATCTTGATGCCGCCTTCGCCGATCTTCGTGTCCAGCCCTTTGCCGCCGCGCTCGATGATCGGCAGCGCGGCTGCCTGGCGCAGCACTTCGATGCATTCGGCATCCGTCGCTAAGGGATTGACGAAGAGGAGGTTCTCGCGAATGGTGCCGGCGAAGAGTTGCGTTTCCTGCGTCACCAGGCCGAGGCGGGCGCGGAGTTGTGCGGAGTCGATGTCGGCGGCGTCGGTGCCGTTGATGGTGAGCCGTCCGCCGGTCGGACGATAGAGCCCGACCAGCAGTTTCACAAGCGACGTCTTGCCCGATCCTGATGGACCGACGAACGCGACGGTCTCGCCTGCGCGGATTTCGATGTCGATCCCTTCGAGTGCTGCCGTCGTCGACGATGGATACGTGAACGACACCCCTTCGAAGGCGATGCGCCGCAGCGGCCCGACGTTCACCGGATGCTCCGGTTTCGGCTCCGGAGTAATGGCCAGCACTTCGTCGAGGCGCTCGAGACTGGCGCGTGCTTCCTGGTATTGCGCGATGATCGCGCCGAGCTCCGCGAGCGGTCCGAAGATCGCGAAGGAGTAGAAGAAGAGCGCGAAGAACTCGCCGAGCGAGATCGCGCGCGTGAATACGAGCCACAGCATCAGGAAGAGCAGCGCCGCGCGCGTGGAATTGATGAGTGTTCCCTGCAGAAACGAGTACGCACGGAGGAAGCGCACTTTCTTCAACTCGAGGCCGAGGATGCCGGCGTTGACTTGATTGAGGCGGGTGATCTCCTGCTCCTCCAGTCCGAGCGATTTCACGAGCTCGACGTTGCGCAGCGTCTCCGTCGTCGAGCCCGCGAGCTCCGCGGTCTGCGTCACGATCACCTTCTGCTGCGCCTTGATGCGGCGGCTGATGAAGAACATCAGCGTGCCGAGGGCGGGTGCGATGAGCAGGTAGGTAGCGCCGATCGTCCAGTGCACCGTGAACGCGTAGATGGTCACGAAGATGAAGCCGACCAGGGACACGAACATCAGGTTCACGAAGCTGGTGATGAGCGACTGCGCGTCGGCGCGCGCCTTGTGCATCTTCTGCAGGATCTCGCCCGAACGCTGATCTTCGAAGACCGCGTACGGCAGCGAGAACGAATGCGAGACGCTGCGTTCGTACAACGCGGCGCCGGTGCGCTGCGCGATCACGTTGACGTAGTAATCCTGAAAGTTCTTCGCGGTGCGCGAGACCAGCGCGACGCCGACGTACGCGAGCAGGAGCAGCGACACGCCGCGCAGGAAGACATCGCTCGGCATGGTGGTGGCCTTCGACGCGTAATCATCGACGATGCGCCGGAACACCTGCGGATCGAGCAGCGAGAAGACCTGGTTGATGGTGGCCAGCACGAGCGCGGCCGCCATCAGGCGTTTGTGTTTGAGGAGGTACGTGTAGAGGAGGTGCATGGCGCGAAGGCGAGGTTAGCACCTGGATCTTTAATCGACAGCGCTCAGACGGAACAACGACAAGACCACGCTTTCGTCGCCCTCGAATCGCGCGATACGTTCTCTGTCGTTTCGAGGACTTCGAGGACGAGTTCCGCCCGTAATGCCAGCGAGGCCGAGCAGGAATACATGTGAAGAGCCGGGATAGCCGCTCTCGATGTGCGGTACGAGCTCCGCGGAAGATTCTGGTCGAGAAGCAACTTCACTCGCGCGCTACCGACGGCTGGCCTTCGCGATCAGCGGCAAATCTCGGGCATGCCAGGATATCTTCATCTCGTGATAGCTCATGTCGGCCTGCGGGGAGCGTACATCTCTCAGCGCACCAACAACGCCACCGTCATCACGATGCCGATCGTCACCACGAATCCGCGCACGAACTTCCGGCCCAGCTTCCGCGCCATGCGCGCGCCGAGGAGGCCGCCGGCGATAGTGCCGATCGTGAGGATCAGCGCGTCGCGCCAGATCACCGCGCCGGACATCGCGAAGTAGATCGCAGCCACGCCGTTGATGCCGACAGCGAGCACATTTTTCAGGCCGTTCATCTGATGAATGTCCGTGAGGCCGATCAGTCCCAGCGCGGCCAGCATCAGGATGCCCATTCCCGCGCCGAAGTAGCCGCCGTACAAGCTCACGAGCAACTGAAAGATGAATACGAACGCGACCCATCCTCGCGTCGGATTCTCGTGTGCGTGCGCAAGGACGCCGAGGCGGCTGGTGATCATCTCCTGCGCGGCGAGCAGAAGCGTCGCGCCGAGAATCAGGAACGGGACCAGGCGCTCGAACGTCGACGCCGGCGTACGCAGCAGCAGCCACGCTCCGAGTCCGCCACCGATGAGCGACGGGATGATCAGCAGCAGGAGCCAGCGCCGCGTCGTCGCCAGCTCACGGCGAAATCCGTAGGCGCCCGCGAGTGATCCGGGCCACATCGCGACGGCGTTCGTCGCATTCGCAAGAATCGGATCGCGGCCGAGCCAGAGCAGCGCGGGAAACGAGATCAGCGTGCCGCCGCCGGCGAGGGAGTTGATGGCCCCGGCCATGACGCCGGCGATGACGATGACCGCCGTGTCGAGCACCGCTACTTCAATCCTTCTGCAACATACAACTCGGAGAGCACGCGCATCGCGCTGTACGCGTACGCGTTGCCGGACGGCGTCACGCGCACGGGCGCGATGCGATACACGCCGGCGGGGTCGGAAGGCATGAACTCTTTCCACGGCTCGCGCGAGCCGGTGGCGAGCGCGATGCGCGTGACGCGCGCGGGGAGCGCATTCGGATCGTGCACGAACAACGACGCACCATCCTCGGACCACTGGATCGGAATCTCGCCTTTCATCGCGCCGCTCACCGCGACGGGCGCGGTGCCGTCGAGCGCGTAAATCGCGATGGTCTGTTCGGCCGTCATCCCGGCGACGCGCAAACCGTCCGGCGCAACGGCGAACGCGCGCCAGCCGTTGCCCCAGATGTTCTCCGGCGAGATCGGCTTGGCGGTTTCATCGAGCGTGTCGATGACGAAGAGGCGATACCCGCCCGCGTCCTTGATCATGCCCGCGACGATCACGCGCTTCGAGTCCGGAAGCCATGCCGCGCCGGAGTCGAATGCGCCGTCGACGCTCAGCTCGCGCGATTGTCCTGTGCCGGTCGGCGTCAACACGAGCTTCGCGCCGTGGCGGCACAACGTCCACTTGCCGTCGGGCGAGAGCGCGTCGGCCGTGCCTTCGCCGAGATGAATCGGAGCAGGATCGTCGAGGCGTCGCAGAAAGACAGCGCCCTTCGCACCGCCGCCTTCGCGCGCCTCGCTGAAGAGCAACGCGCGGCCGTCGGGCGCGAGGTCCGCAAGCGTCGACCAGTCCAGCCATGAGATATCGCGCTCCGGCTCAATCCGCGGCGGCGGAATCGGCTTCGTTAAATCAACGGCCGGGTCGAGGATCGGCGGATCGGGCGCCTTCCACACCAGCGCCGCGCGCCAGTTCGCATTGGACAGCAATGCTTCGCCGCGCGGCGAGATGTCGAACATGCGGATGCCGCTGGTGAGGCGCGTGACGAGACGCACCGCGCTTGTTTCGATGTCGGCGGCATACAGCGCGGGCGGCGCGGCAGTCGATGCGCCGGAGACCCAGATCTCTTTGCCATCCGGCGACCATGCCATGCCGGTCGCGCCGCGCGGCCAGCCGCGCGCGATGGTCACCGGTTGCCTGCCCGGATCGATCACCGCCACGTTCCACTCGCCACGCGCGAGCTCGAGGATCGCCAACCGCTTTCCATCCGGCGCAACGCGCACGTAGCGCACCTGCGTCGGCGTGTCGTATTTCAGCGTGCCGATCGGATATTCGACGCGCGCATGCGTGCCGTTCTGCCGCACGATCGCGAGCTCGCCTTCCGGCGACCAGTCCGCCTGCAGGACGTTCTCGGCGACTTCGCGCGGCGTGCCTCCGGCGAGCGGCACACGCGCGAGCGTGCCGAGGTTCGTGAGGCGATCGCGGCGCAGCAGGATGGCGAGCTCGCCCGATCGCGAAACGGCGAGCACGTCGCTGTCCTGCATGCCCAGCGCGCGCGATTCGGTCGCGCCGCGCGTGATGACGAAGATCTCCGGCGCACGTCCCTCCCACGCCGCGCTGTACACGATGGTGTTGCCGTCGCCGGAGAAACGCGCACCGCGTACTTCGCCGCGGCGGAAGGTCAGTCGATGAAACTGCGGCTCGACGACGACGTCTTTGCCGCGCTGCGCCCACATCCATCCGGCGTATGCCGCGCCCGCGATCGAGACGAGGAAGAGCGCGGCGATCAGCGCGGGCGACGTGCGTCGTTTCGGTTTCGTCAGCGGCCGCGCTGGCTGACGCACGGTTGCCTCACTGGGACGACGCGCTCTCAGCCCCTCGACGGTCGCGGATTGAGAGCCGCCGGACTGAGAGCCCGCCGCTCCAGTGATCGCCGTCTGCGCGGTCGACGAGATCGGGCCGGTCATCGACGGCCGCGTCACGCTCGGGATCGTGTGCGAGGTCGACATCGTCGCGAGCATCTCGAGGTTGAACGAGAGATCGCGCGCCGACTGAAAGCGTGCCTCGCGGTCTTTCTCGAGACACCGCCGCACCAGCCGCTCCAGTTGCGGCGGAATGTTCGGCACCACCTCGGTCAGATCGGGCGGATCTTCTTTCAGAATCGCGCTCAGCGTCTCGATGCCGGAGTTGCGCTTGAACGCGCGGACACCGGTCAGCATCTCGTAGAAGATCGCGCCAAGAGAAAACAAGTCGGAGCGCTGGTCGACCGCTTCGCCGCGGACCTGCTCGGGCGACATGTAACCGACCGTGCCGAGCACCATGCCGGGCTCGGTCGCCGCGACTTCGAACGTCGGACCATCGGACGCCGTTTTGCCAGTCAGCTTCGCGATGCCGAAGTCGAGGATCTTCAGGCGACCGTCGCGCGTGAGGAAGATGTTGTCCGGCTTCAGATCGCGATGGACGACGCCTTTCTCATGCGCCGCCGCGAGGCCGAGCGCCATCTGCAGCGCCGCATCCACCGCCTTGCGCGGCGAGAGCGCGCCGCGCCCGAGGCGGCTGCTCAGCGTTTCGCCTTCGAGCAGCTCGCTGACGAGATATGGATTGTCGTCGCCATCGCGGCCAACGTCGTAGATCGTGAGGAGGTTGGGATGGTTCAGCATCCCGGTCGCGCGCGCTTCCTGCTCGAAACGCACGAGCCGCTCGCGGTCGTTGAACGCGACATTCGTCAGGACTTTGATCGCGACGTCGCGGCCGAGGCGCGTGTCTTTGGCGCGATAAACGACGCCCATCCCGCCCTCGCCGATGATGCCGGCGATCTGGTACGGGCCCAGGTTCGAATTGGGCTGGAGTGACACGCGCGGACATTGTAACGAACGAACGGACGGCCTCCGGCGGCCGGGGCCGACGGAGGCCTCCGGTCCGTTCGCGTGCTAGCCTCGCGCGATGCATCGCATCTGGCTCGCCGTCGGCGTCATCGCACTCGCGATTCACCTCGGCGGCGTTCCTTTGATGGATGCGGACGAGGGGCGCAATGCGGAAGTTGCGCGCGAGATGGCGGACACGAATGACTACGTGATGCCGCGCCTGAACGGGTTGCCGTATCTCGATAAACCGGTGGTGTACTTCGCGGCGGAGGCGGCGGCGATGGAAGTGCTCGGGCCGACGGAGCTCGCGGCGAGATTGCCGGCGTATCTCTTCACGATCGCGACGGCGCTGGTGCTCCTCTGGTACAGCCGCTCGTTCGTTGCGGCGATCATCTTCCTGTCGATGCCGCTGGTAGTGGCGTTCGCGCGGACGGTGATCTTCGACAGCGCGCTGATGTTCTTCACGACCGTCGCGCTGGCGACGTTCCATCGCGCGATCGAGGAGCGCAACAAACGGTGGTCGATGGTGGCGTGGGCGGCGATGGGCTTCGCAATGATCACGAAGGGACCGGTCGCGTTCGTGCTCGTGCTCTTCGTGGTGATTCCGTACGCGATGTGGCGCAAGGCGCTGCGCGTCGTGTTTCCGATTCTCGGATTGCTGCTCTTTCTCGCGGTGACGCTGCCGTGGGTGTGGGGCGTGTCGCAGGTCGTGCCGGAGTTTCTGCGCTACGTGCTCGTCACGGAGACCGCGGCGCGCATGGCCACCGATGAGCTGAAACGCACGGGGCCACCGTGGTACTTCGTGCCGTATCTGCTCGCGGGCGCGTTGCCGTGGTCGATCGTGGCCATCGCGAGCTGGAAAAAGTTCCGCAAGCCCGATCCCGCGACGGTCTACTGGCTGCTCGCATTCGCGATTCCGCTGCTGTTCTTCTCGATCTCGCAGTCGAAGCGGCCGCAGTACATCCTGCCGCTGATGCCCGCGATCGCGTTGCTGCTCGCGCGCGTGTGGGATGAGGCACGCACACGCGCCGCTGCAATCGTGCTTGCCGTCTTCGGTCTCTTCTTTCTCGTCGGTTCTTTTTTCGCGCAGCGCACGAGGCTGAAACCCGAGCTGATGGCTGTCGTGGACGAGACGGCGATCGCGCTCGGGGCCGTACTCGCGATTGCGGGTGGTGTGGCGTTGTTCGCGAAGCGTCGCGAGTTCGTGCTGATCGCGCTGACGCTCCCTGCGTTCGCGCTGCCGATCGCCGCGCATTCGATGATGCATGCGATCGCCGAACGCCGCTCGACGAAGTCGTTCGTCGCAGAGCTCGCACCGCATCTCACGCCGGCGACGCAGATCATCGGCGTCGAGGCGTTCACCGGCTCGATGATGTTCTACCTCCGGCGCCCGATCACGCTCGTCACCTCCGATGCGAGCGAGCTGACGAGCAACTACCTGATGCGCCGTTACGAGCGCTTCACGAGCAACCCCGCGTCGCCGCTCAGGACCTTGCCGTATTTCGAGCAGTCGCTCGCCGCGACGAACCCGCGCGTCTACATCGTGCGCCGCAAGGACGCGTGGGGCCGGATGCTCGAAGAGCGTGGGTGGAAGCGCCTCGCGGAAGGCACGCATCACGCGGCGTATGGCCTGGAGCGACGGGCTCTCAGCCCGTCGAAATGACAACCACGGGCTGAGAGCCCGTCGCTCCGGGACCGTACAATGCGCCCGCGTGTGCGGCATCTATGGCATGGTCGGCGGCGGAGGTGTGCTCCGGCACCCTGCAGTTCTCGAACTGATGGGGGAGGCGTTGCGCCATCGCGGGCCTGATGGCAGCGCCGCGTTCACGAATGCGAACGCGCGCATCGGCACCGAGCGGCTGCGCATCATCGACCTCCATGAGCGCGGCGATCAGCCGTTCGCGTCGCCGGATGATCTCGTGTGGCTCGAAGCGAACGGCGAGATCTACAACGCGCATGCGATTCGCGCGCGCTATCCGGACTATCCGTATCGCTCGCACTCCGACGTCGAGACCATCCTGCCGCTGTACCTCGAGCATGGCGCGGCGGCGGTCCAACAGCTCGACGGCATGTTCGCCCTCGCAATCTGGGACCACCGCACGAAGACGCTGCTCCTCGCGCGCGACCGCGCGGGGGAGAAGCCGCTGTTCTACGCGAAGGTTGCGGGCGAAGTGGTGTTCGCATCCGAGCTACAATGCCTGCTGCGCCATCCCGACGTCTCGCGCGACCTCGACCGCAACGCCATCGCCGACTACCTCGCCCTCGGCTACATCCCCGAGCCATTCACCGCATTCGCCGCGATCCGTCGCGTGCCTGCGGGCACGTACATGCACTTTCACGAAGGCGCCGATGAAACCGTGCGTTACTGGGATCCGGCGCGGTTCACTCCGCGTGCGATCGGCGCGCGTGAAGCGATCGACGAAACGCGGCGGCTGATCGAGGCGGCGGTGACGAAGCAGGTGATGTCCGACGTCCCCGTCGGCGTCTTCATCAGCGGCGGGATGGACTCCTCGATCCTTGCCGCGCTGGCGTCGAAAGCGATCGGCGTCGACAAGGTGCATACGTTCTCGGCGCAGTTCGCCGAGGCGTCGTATGACGAGAGTGGGGATGCGGCGGTGCTGGCGCGGAAGATGCGCACGAAGCACGTGCCGGTGCGCGCGGACGAGACGACGCTGCTCGACGCGCTGCAGCACGTGACGTCGCGCGTAGCGGAGCCGCTCGCCGATCCTGCGATCCTGCCGACGTTTCTGCTTGCGCGCGCCGCGCGCGAGCATGTGAAGGTGATCCTGAGCGGCGAAGGCGCGGACGAGTTGTTCGGCGGCTATCCGACGTACATCGGCCACAAGCTCGCGCCGAAGTACGACGCGCTGCCAGCGATCGTGCGCGACGCGATCCACAAGCTGGCGTTCGCGTTGCCCGCGAGCGGCAAGAAGGTCACGATCGAATATCTGCTCAAGCGCTTCGTACGCGATGCGGAACGGCCGTGGAATGAGCGGCACCTGCGCTGGTTCGGCAGCGGCCTCACGGAACGCGTGCCCGAGATCGACGCGCCAGGGACCGATCCGCTCACCGGCGCGATGCTCCTCGATTACCGCAGCTATCTGCGCGACAACCTGCTCGTGAAAGTCGACCGCGCGACGATGCTTTCGTCGGTCGAAGCGCGCGCGCCGTATCTCGATCGCGACGTCACCGCGTTCGCGCTGTCCCTGCCGTCCGACCTGCGCGTACGTGGCCTGACCACGAAGTGGGTGCTCAAGAAAGCGGCCGAGAAGTGGGTCCCGCGCGACGTGATCTATCGCCGCAAGCGCGGTCTCAGCGTGCCGATCGCCGGCTGGATCAACCGCGGGTTGCGCGCCGAAGTCGATCGCCTGCTCGACCCCGCGCGACTGCGGAAACGCGGCCTCGTCGATGAGCCGCGCGTGACGTCGCTGCTCGCGGAGCATCGCGCCGGGCGTGCGAACCACGCGAAGGCGCTGTGGACCGTGGTCATGCTCGAGTACTGGCTCGAACGGTGGGTCGAGTAGAGACGACCGGGGGCCTCCGGTTGTCTCACTCGAACAGCACCGACACGAACCGCACTGCCCATTGATCGCCGTGCGGCACCATCGAGATCCAGTACAGCGACTGGTGCTGATCGCCGAGGGAGACGCGGGCGAGCACGCCGGCTTCGTGCGTGTTGTACGGATGCAGCAGCGGCGCGGAGAGCTCGACGAGCATCGCGTCCGAATGCTTCTCGATATCGCGGACGTCGATCGGATCCCATGCGCACGACCCGCGTCCGAGCTCGATCGGGATGGCGCGATTCACGACCGCCGCGTTCGCGCGTCGCTTCGCGCCGCGCGGCGCCGTCGAGCCGGCGAGTGCGGACATCGAGCGGACATTCGCGAGCGGCTGCGTGACTTTGACGATCGACGTGCGGCCGGTGGCGAGTGCGTCGGATTGCAAACGCCGGCAGAGCGCTTCGACCACGCGCGCGGGGAGCACGTCCCATTGCGGCGCGACGGTGGGGGCGGGAGCGGTGGATGCGCATCCCACGAAAAGAAACGCGAATGCGATGACTGCATGTCTCAAAAAACAATCCTCAACTGCGGCGTTGCCTTCGCTTCGAAAAACGTGCGGATCTCGTTCGCGGGCTTGCGCGACACCAGCTCGCGCGGCGACTCCTCGTACCAGTCGGCGGGGAAATAGCGCGTGTACGACTCCTGCGTGAAACGCTTGCACAGCAGCGCGATCACGCCGACGTCGAACTCGCTGCGGATCACGCGGCCGGCGGACTGCACGACGCGCGTCATACCGGGGATGAGATACGCGAACTCGAAGCCTGCGCCGTACTGCTCGTCGTAATACTGTTTGAGCAATTCCTGCTCGAAGCTCACCTGCGGCAGCGCCGGGCCGACCACCATCACGCCCGAAAGCATATCGCCCTGGTAATCGACCCCTTCGGCGTACATCCCGCCGGACACGGCGAGGATCAGGTTCCCCTTCTTCGGCCGGTCGCGCAGGATGTCGAGCACGGCGTTGCGCTCGTAGTCGGTCATGTCGGTGCGCTGCAGGATCACGCGCTTCTGCATCGCCGGCATGCGCTCCGAGATCTCCCGCAGGAACGCGTAGCTCGGGAACAGCGCGAGGAAGTTGCCGTCGCCCGCATCCGCGATCTCCGCGATCGTCTCCGCGATGCGCTCGTAATGATCGGCGCGGCGCTTGTACGTGGTGTCGACTTCCGGCACCACCACGATCTTGCGGTTGCTGCGTGGGAAGGGGGAGGGGAGCGAGAGCTCGGCGGTGCGATCGGTCGGAAAGCCGAGCGTCTTGCGATAGAACTCGAATGGCTCGAGCGTCGCCGACAGTGCGATCGTCGCATGCGCGGAGTCGAAAATCTCGCCGAGGAAACGAGAGGGGTCTTTGCAGAAGACCTTGAGGCGGATCCCTTCGTTCGTTCGCTCGATCACGTGCGCGAACTCGTCGCCGTTCTCGCCGAGCATGTTCGTGAACTTCATCAGCTTGAAGTAGAAGTCCACCACCGGATCCTCTTCCTCGGCGATCCGGTTGTCGATCTTCCAGCCGATGTATTCGAGGACGATGCGCTCCCACTCCGTGCGCTGCTCGAGAAACAGCTCGCGGCTCGGCGAGCAGAGCGCCTGCTTGATGTCGTCCTCGACCATCTCCGACGCGAGGTCGTGGAAGTGGTCGCGAAGAATGGCCAGGTTCTCTTCCCAGCCGTCGATCCAGCAGTTGCGCGCCATGAACTGCTGCCGCACTTCGTCGAACGACTTCTCGTGCAGGTCCGGTGAGTACCACGAGCGCCCGCGGTCGACGAGGTTGTGCGCTTCATCGACGACCAGCACGCAGTCGCTGTAATCCTTGTCTTGCGAATACGTCTTCAGGCCGACGTACGGATCGAAGATGTAGTTGTAATCGCAGATGATGACGTCGGCCTGATCGATGAGCTCGAGCGAGACCTCGAACGGACAGACTTCCGTCGATTTCGCGAGCTCGAACGTGATGTCGGGATCGAAGTAGCTCATCGACGTCACGACGTGTGTGAGCAGGCCGCTCTTGCCCATCTTCTCGGAGTACTTCGCCGCGAATGGGCAGAAGTCCTCGTGGCAGATCATTTCCGTGTGCGCGCACATCTTCTGCTTCGCGCGGATGCGCAGCACGCGGAATGAGCCGTCGTTGAGCAGCTCGAGCGCTTTCACAGCCGCGTCCTGCTGCAGCGTCTTGGAGGTGAGGAAGAACAGCTTCTTGCCGAGCTTGAGCGACTGCTTCACGGCCGGGTACAGCACGGCCATGGTTTTGCCGATGCCGGTGGGCGCGGAGAGGAGCAGCGCGTCGCGTTGCCACACGCCGCGCGCGACGGCGGAGACGATCTCCTCCTGTCCGCCGCGAAGCGTGTCGAACGGGAACTGCAGCGTGTCGGCGAACGCGCGCTTCGCGTGGCGCAACGCGGAGGAGACCTCGAGGTTCTCGATGAGGTTCGCGAGGCTTCCGTGCAGGGTCTTCTCGACGGCCGCGCGATCGAATTCCGTGTCGATGATCTTCGCTTCGCCGGAGACGAGATCGATCAGCGCGAGCTGCGGCGCGAAGGTGAATCCTTCGAGCTCCGGCTGCGACGACAGAAAGTACGAGTAGAGCAACAACTGATACAGGTGCCGTTGCAACTTCTCCGATCTGTAGAGTGCTTCGAGCTCGAGATCGAAGTGGATCGACTTCACTTCTTCGATGGAAACGCGCTTCGCTTCTTTGTCGATGGAGAGGCCGTCGATGCGCCCCGTCACGGTCACGCTCCACCCTCCCACCATCGTCCGATGCACCACATGCACCTCGGCCCGATAGTGCGGATCCTCATTCGCGCGCTGTTCCGCGCGGCGGGAGTGGATGTCCTGGCCAATCCACATCCTGCGGAACCCGTCGCCGCGCTCGACGCCGATGCGGCGATAGGTCGACTCGTTCACGAGATCGCCGACCGCGCAGACGATCTCCCTCTTCTCGTAGTCGATCCGCATGAGTTATGTGTAGTTTAACCTGCTGCCTGGGAGCGATGGGCTCTCAGCCCGTCGAACTATCGGATCTATTCGACGGGCTGAGATCCCGTCGCTCCTGGTGGTTTCACGCGCAGCAAGACGTTGTAGCCGTCGTACACCCGCTCGAGGCGCGGATCACTCTTTACGCGTTCGAGAAAACGCGGCGACGCTTCCCAGCGTGCGAAGGCGATGTAATCGCTGTCGAGCTGCTTCTTCGCGACGAACGCGAGATCGGGCGCGGTCCCATCGAACAACGTGCGATGCGCCCAGTACGCATTCGGGTCGTGCACGAGCATCATCGCGGGATCGAGCACATTCAGATAGCGGCCTTGCGGAGCCCAGAAGACGTACGCATCGGTCGCCCCCCACGTCGCGGCGATCTTCGCGCCCGGTGGGATCTGTTTTCCGAGCTCGGCCCAGTCGCGTTCGACATCCATGGGCAAGCGGCCGGCGAGTGAGCGCGCCGACAGCAGCGCGAATGGCGCGCTTGCGGCGATGGCGATCAACGCAACGACCGCGAACCGCCGGCGTGTGAGCTGCGTGCCGCACCACAGCACGATCGCCAGCGTTGCCAGCGGAAAAAAGTATGTCGACATCCGCTCCCACAAGAGCTGCATCGCCGCGAACACGACCGCGGGGACCGCGAAGAACAACGTCTCGCGCGAGACCTTCTCGCGCCACGGCCTCGCGAGGAGCAGCGCCGCTACTGCGGCCACAAACCATCCCGCGTTGTGGGCGAGCAGGAGCGCGATCGGCGGGCGCACGTTCTCCGTGCTCATGCCGATGACGGCGCCGTGGCGCATCGACTCGACGTTCTGCAGGAACCAGATCCTCAGGCTGTACGGAAAATGTGGATGGACGATCAGTCCGAGTGCGATGCCGCCGATGATCGCGACGGTGGTTCGCCATTCACGCGTCACGATGAGCCAGAGCACGGCCATGCCGGCGAGCGCGTGCCACGGCGTGTGCGTCAGCGCGAACGCGGCGCTCAAAGCAGCAGCGATCCACACGCGTCGCTGCGACGCGAAGTGGATGACGAGAATCATCAGCGTCACCGACAGCCCCTCCGGACGCAGGCGGATCGTGCGGCTCCAGAAATACGGCGCGGTGAGAAACACGAGCGGCGCGATGGCAGCGCCCCACGGCCCCATCGCGCCGATCGCGACAAACGCGATCGTCCCTGCAAGCAGCGCGTTGATTGCGGCGACCGCGAGCCGGCCGCGCGTCGCGTCCGCGAATGGGATCAGCAGCGCGTGGAACAGCGGCTCCTTGTCCCCGAAGCCTTCGTGCATCGCGCTGAAGCGCGCCCACTCCAGCCGATCGACGAATCCCTGCTCGCCATAAAGACGTGCGACGGCAAGGTGGTAGTACGAGTCGGTGTCGGGGATCGACGGGAGTTGCAGCAGCGCGTGCGCGGTGACGAAGAACGTGACGATCGCCACGGCGGCAGTGAGCGCGGCGCGGCCGCGAAGCACCTAGAGCTTCTCCACCACGTCGCCGAGGAGGTACGCGTCGTAGTCGCCGAGGCGATAGGGGGCGAGGGCCAGCGCGGGCGCGAACGTCTTCGTGGAGAGGCGCTCGTACATCTCCTTCACGCTGTCCTTCTTCGCCGCGAGCACGTCCGCCGTGACTTCGCCTTTCAGCGAGAAGAGGCGCTGAAAGTCGCCGCGCGGCAAACGCAAGGGGCGGCGGACATCATCGGAGCGCGGATCCCACTCGCCGATCAGCACCTCATCCTCCGGATCCAGCGACATCGCTCTCACGCAGATCACGATCTCGGCTTCCATGGCGCGCTCGGTGGTCTTCTGGTCGGCCGGCAGCGGAACCGCCTTCCACGCGCCGGATGATTCTCGGCGGCGGTTGAAATCCTGGCGCAGCAGCATGAGGAACGATTCCTGTGGCTCGAGCGGCAGGACTTCTTCGGCTTCGCCAGGCCCGAACGGCACCAGCTCGCCGACGTCGATGTTCTCGAGCCCTTTCAGTGCGACGTTGCCGATCAGGCGCGTGCCGACCAGCTCCACACCGCTCACGTTCGGCGCGAACGCGATGTAATTGCCCCACGTCGTCTTCACGCGCACCAACGGCGTGCCTTCATCGGAAAGCTCGTTCGACAGCTCCTGCAGCAGAGCCATCGACGCGACGATGCCTTCGTTGACGAGGTGATTGTTCGCGTCGAGATACGCGTAGTACTCGCGCGCATGCTCCTTGTGATCGATCACATCGACTCCGCGCGCGAGCGGCGCGAAGAACTGCTGCACCTTGGCCTGCTCGTATCCGTGCGCGATGAGGAACTCCGCGATCTCTTCGATCTCTTTGTTGGCTTTGCCCGTGGTCAGTCGTGAGAGCTCGACGATGCCGGGGCCGTAGAACTCGGTGATGTGCTCGTTCGATTCGACCGAAGTTTTCATCGGCAGCAAACGGTAATAGCCGTAGTTGAGCGCGATGCGCAGGCCTTTGTTGAACGCGAAGCCCTTCTTGCGCATCTCGCTGTAGAAGCGCTGGATCTCGATCGCGGCGCGCACGAGGCGCAACGCGCGGCGCGTCGTATAGAACGCGCCGTCGCCGAGGAACTTCTCGAACTGGAGGAGGTGCCGTTCGGCGATGCCATCGAGCTTGCGCTGGAACAGCAGCATCTGCCGGTACGAACGCATCTCTTCCTTGCCGCCGCCGCGGCGGATGTTGCCGAGCGTTTCGGAGAACGCGGAGATGTCGTAGATCATCCCGAAGCGGTGCACCATCGGGTCGAGCACGCCGGAGCGGCCGAAGTCCATCGGCCGCGTGGAGCGTGAATACGTCACCGCGGTGCGCCGGTCGGCGGACACGATCTGTCCGTCGGGCAGCGTCGTCATCCAGGTGATGCCGCGCCGCAGTTGATTGAGGACCGCGAATTCGCGCACGCGTTTGGCGACGAGCTGGAACTGCTCGCGCTCTTCGCGGTTCACGGCGTTCTGTGCCGCCGGTTGTTCGAAAAGGAACGTTTCGAAGCGCGAGTCGAGCAGGAGCGCGAGCGGCACGCCGTTGTCCGCGTTGACGCCGAACAGCGGCATCGCCGCGCGGAACGCTTTGTCTTTCTGCATCAACTCGCCGGTGGTGGTGCGCAGGCGCTCGAACGCGTCGCGGAAGGCCTGAAAATCGCGGCGAAGGTAGCCGCTGACGAAATTGCGCAACTCGCGCAGATCGGGGCCGATGAACTCTTCCGTGAGGATCAGCACGTCGTCCTGCAGCATGCGGAAGAACTGCAGCGCGTGTTGTTCTTCGCCTTCGAGCATCGACGCGTTGCGCGCCGCGAGCTGCGCCATCTGCTCGCGCGTCTCGCTGACCCAGCGGCCGAAGATGCGGTACTTGAGCGTGTCGCCGAGGGCGCGGCCGGTTTGTGCATCGAGGGCGCTGACGCGGCGGGGGAGGTTCGCGAAATGCCGCGACAAGTCGATCGAGTGCGCGAGCCAGAACACGGCGTGATAGTCGGTGAGCACGTTCGAGACGAGCGCGTTCTCCGCGACTTTCATGAGCTGCGTGACGTATGCGCCCATCGCGGCCTGCGACTTTTCTTTCGACGCCGCCCGGTTCACCTGACACGCCGTCTCCTCGGCCAGCCACCGGTCGAACTTCGTGTCCAGCTCCTTCATCACCAGCGCTTCGGATACCGGAAAGCCGAGGACGGGAGGCTGCGTTTCGTCGGCGGGGAAAATCTTGTAGGGGATCGGCAGCGGCGAGTCGGTACGCGGAAAGAGCTCCCGCAGCGTCCTGTCCAGATCGTTCGGGAGCAGGAACGTGGCCGCGTCGGGACGCGAGTTGAGGTACTCGATGAGGGATTTCATGCTGAGGGACGGGCTGAAGTATACGGGGACCGGAATTGAGAATTGAGAATTGGGAATTGAGAATTAAACTCGCGCCATGCTCTCCGCCGCCCCTCCTGCGATCTGCGCTCGTTGCAACGGTTCCGGATGGATTCCGCTGCCGGGCGATGGGTTGCGCGTCGAGGCGTGCGGATGTCAGGGCGATCTGCGCAGGCAGCAGCGGTTCGCGAGTGCGAACATTCCGCGGCGCTACGAGCACTGCTCGCTCGACACCTTCCGCGAGAAAACGCCGATCCTGAAAGTGGCTAAGCAGCGCGTGCAGAACTTCGTCGACCTCTGGCCGAACTCGCCGGAAGGGAAAGGACTGCTGCTGATGGGCGGGTGCGGCGTCGGCAAGACGCACCTGGCGGTCGCGGCGCTGATCGAGATCATCAACAGCGGCAAGCCGGGACGGCTGGTGTTTTCGAACTTTCAGGACCTGATTCAGGAGATCCAGGCCTCGTTCGATGCGGATACGGCCGCCACGAAAGCGGAGATCATGCGGCCGATCCTCGAGGCGGACCTGCTCGTGCTCGATGAGCTCGGGTCGCAGAAGCCGACGCAGTTCGTGCAGGACATCCTCTATTACGTGATCAACACGCGCTACAACGAGGAGCGCGCGACGATCTTCACGACGAACTACCAGGACCGGCCGGCGGACGCGAAGGAAGAGACGCTCGAGCAGCGCATCGGGATCCGCCTGCGCAGCCGCCTCGCCGAGATGGCCGACCGGCTCGAGTTCGCCGGCGCGACGGATCACCGGCGGAACACGTTGTGAAGCGCGGAGTCATCGACACTCTCCGGCGCGCCGCCGACAACACCATCGCGAACTGGCCGCTGATCCTCATCCGTTTCGGCGAGACGTTGCTGTTCGGCATGCTCGCGGTGGTGACGGTGATCGCGGCGCTCGTGCCGATCTTCGTCTCCGTCGGTATCGAGATTACAAAGATCGACTCACCGGACGACATCGAGCAGGCGATGGCTGCGCTGATGAGCAGGTGGGTGCTGCTGCTGTGGATATTCGCGGCGTTCACGTTGCTGCTCATGCTGTTCATCGCAGTCCACGGTTTCGTCGAAGCGGGATCGGCGCGCGTGTATGTCGATGCGGAACGCATCGCGGGGCCGGCGCCGATCGGGGCGCGCTCGCGCTTCCGCGTGTTCTCGATGGATCGCTGGCTGACGGGCGCGAAGGACGGATGGTGGACCGCGTTCTGGATCTACAACCTCGCCTGGGGCGCGGCGGGCCTGATTCTGCTGATCCCGCTCGTGCCGACGATCGTCGGGATGTTGATCTTTCACGAGCAGCCGCAGATCGCGCTGGCGACGGGATGCGTTGGGCTGTTGGTCTCGATCCTGGTGACGATCGTGGTGGGCATCGTCACGAACATGTGGGTCAACCGCGCGCTCAATGAATGGGCGGTGCGCCACTACGGCACACGCGCCGCCCTCGCCGCCGGATGGCAAGCCATCCGCTCCGACCTCGGCCGCCACGTGCTGGTCATGCTCGCCATCCTGGTGGTGGCCATGGCCGGATCGTCGTTCTTCGCCAGCTTCTCCTTCTTCGCAGCATTCGGCGAAGCGTTCGGCGACTCGCGCGGCATCTTCAATCTCTTCACGATCCCGGTGCGCGTGTTCGCGTCGCTGCTGAGCTCCGCGTTTTCCGCGGCGATGAGCGCGTGGTATCTCGCTTCGTACGCGGGGCTGGCTGCGGAGTAATCCAGATGGGTTTGAGACGATAGACTCGCCCGCCATGTCGCACGACCGTTTCCTCTCCAAAGACGCGCACGCCTTCCGCCCCTCCGCGATTCGCGCGTTCGCAAAGCTGATCAACGATCCGAACATCATCTCGTTCGCGGGCGGCGTGCCGAACCCTGAGACGTTTCCGGCGGAACGGATCGCGGTCGCGGCGGACAAGGTCATTCGGGAGAGACGCGCGGTCTCGCTCCAATACGGACCGACGCGCGGCCTGCCGCGCCTCTGCGCATCGATCGCTGCGATTTGCGCGGCGCGCGGCATCGACTGCACGGCCGACGACGTCATGGTCACGACCGGATCGCAGCAGGCGCTCGATCTGATCGCGCACACGCTGCTCGATCCCGGCGACGTCGTCGCGGTCGAGTTGCCGACGTACATCGGCGGTTCCGCGTCGTTCTTCGCGCGCAGCGCGGAGTTGGTGGGCGTACAACAGGATGATGAAGGGATCGTGCCGGAGTCGCTGCGCGAGGTCGCATCATCGCGACGCATCAAGCTGCTCTACACGATTCCGAATTTTCAGAATCCGTCGGGGCGGTTGATGACGCAGGAGCGGCGCGCGGCGGTGTTGGCGCTTGCGGAGGAATTCGATTTCCTCGTCATCGAAGATGATCCGTACGGCGAGCTGGTGTACGTCGACGGCGCCGAAACGACTTCGATGGCTTCACGCGACGCGAACGGCCGCGTGCTCTATCTCGGATCGTTCTCGAAAGTGCTCGCGCCGGGATTGCGCTGCGGTTGGATGATCGCCGCGAAGCCGCTGCTCGAACGTCTCGAGATCGCGAAACAGGCGGCGGATCTCTGCTCGGGCATGCTCGATCAGTCGATCGTCGACGAGCTCGTGGCGGATGGCGAGCTCGCGCCGCAGATCGAGCGCGTGCGCGCGTTCTATCGCGGGAAGCGCGGTGTGATGATCGCGGCGCTCGAAGAGCACTTCTCGGACAAAGCGAAATGGACTTCCGCCGATGGCGGACTGTTCACATTCGTGACGCTGCATGAAGACATCGACACCGCGGAGCGCGTCAGCGACGCCGTCGCGCGCGGCGTGGCGTACATCCCCGGCGGCCCCTTCTTCGTCGACGGGAGCGGCCGCAACACGATGCGACTGACGTTCGCGAAGGAAAGCGATGAGCGGATTCGTGAGGGAGTCTCGCGGTTGGCGGAGGTCTTCATCGTTTAGACTTACCTCGGAGGCGTTCCCTTGGATCATCATCGTGGCGGCTGGATCGAAATCATCGCCGGAGGCATGTTCTCCGGAAAATCGGAAGAGTTGATTCGGCGGTTGCGCCGCGCCGTGATCGCGCGGCAGCGCGTGCAGGTGTTCAAGCCCATCCTCGACGACCGCTTCGCTACCGATGAAGTGGTCTCGCGCGACGATCGCCGGCTCAAGGCGCATGCGGTGGCGACGAGCAGCGAGCTCCTCGCGCGCGTCGAGATCGGCATGCAGGTCGTCGGCGTCGACGAGATCCAGTTCTTCGACGCGGGCATCGTCGAGGTCTGCATGCAGCTCGCGGACGCCGGCATCCGCGTGATCGCCGCGGGGCTCGATCAGGATTACATGCGCCGGCCGTTCGGGCCGATGCCGGCGTTGCTGGCGGTGGCCGAGGAAGTGTCGAAGATGCATGCGGTGTGCGTGCGTTGCCGCGGCGCGGCGCACTACTCGCAGCGCGTGGCGGGCGGGAACGCGCAGGTGGAGGTCGGCGACTCCGCGTACGAGGCGCGCTGCCGCCACTGCTTCGAGCCGTACCATGCGGCGCCCGAGGAAGTGCCGGCGGTGCAGTTGACGATCCCGCAACCGGTTGCCGGAAACGCGTGAGCCCTCATCCGGCCTTCGGCCACCTGCTCCCCTCGCGGAGGGGAGAAGGCTACAAGGCCAGAGTCGCCTTCTCCCCTCCGCGAGGGGAGAAGGTGCGCGAAGCGCGGATGAAGGGTGCTCTCGTTCTCGCCCTTCTCCTTCTTCTCGTGTCGTGTCGCGAGGCGGAAGGCGTCGCGCAGGATCCGGTCGATCGCGAGGCGGAAGAAGCGTTCGTCGCGTACCTGCAGATCGATACCACCAATCCGCCCGGCAACGAGACGAAGGGGGCGGCGTATCTGCGCGATCTCCTCACGAAGGACGGCATCGAGGCGCAGCTCGTCGGTGACGATCCAAAGCGCCAGGCCGTGTATGCACGCCTGCGTTCCCAATCGAGAGCCGAAAAGGCGCTGGTGCTGCTCAGTCACATCGACGTCGTTCCCGCGGACCCGTCGCTGTGGCGCAATCCGCCGTTCTCCGGGAAACGCGAGGGCGGCTACATCTGGGGCCGCGGCGCGCTGGACATCAAATCGCTGACCATCGCGCAGCTCATGGCCTTCGTCGATCTCAAACGGCGCGGCGTGAAACTGCGCCGCGACGTCATCTTTCTCGCTGTTCCGGATGAAGAGCTGGGTGGCATCAAAGGCGCGAAGGCGCTGCTCGAAAAACATCCGGACCTCTTCGACAACGCGGGCTTCGTGATCAACGAAGGCGGCTCGAACGAGACTGCCGTCGACAAGGTCCTGTTCTGGGGCATCGAGGTGCAGCAGAAGGTGCCGCTGTGGCTGCGCGTCACGAGCGACGGCTCCGGCGGACACGGCGCTTCTGCATCCGCGGGCGCGACGATGAAACTGGTTCGTGCGCTGACGGCGATCGATGCGATCGAGTCGCCGTACCGCCTGACGGACGTGGTCGCGCGAACCGCGGCGATCTCCGCGGCCGCACGGAGCGATGGCGGCGGACAACGCATGCGCATGCTGCGCGAGCCGCTCGACATCGCTCGCATCGAGAAGGAACTGCCGCCCGGCTATCGCTCGCTGCTGCGCGACACGATCGCGATCACGAGTCTCTCCGCTGGCAGCAACGTGAACGTGATGCCGTCGCGCGCGATGGCCGAAGTCGACATCCGCCTGCTGCCGGATTCATCGAGCGAGGCGATGCTGGCGCGCGTGCGGCAGGCCGTGGGTGAGAACGCGAAGGTGGACGTGATCCTGGCCGGCGAAGCGGCGCCCGAGAGTCCATCGTCGGGCGAGCTGTATGACACGCTCGCGCGCGTCCTGCGCAACTCGTCGCCCGGTTCCGCGGTCGGGCCGCTGATGTCGCCGGGCACCACCGACAGCCGCTTCTTTCGTGCGCGCGGCATGGTCGCGTACGGCATCGCGCCGTTCAAGGTGAACTACTACGATACCGATGGCGTGCATGGCAACGACGAGCGGATCCGCTCGCGCTTTTTCGCGGAGGGCGTGGGCGTGATGCGGAAGATCGTCCGCGATTTCTGCGAGATGAAATGAGCCGTCATCGCTTCGGCTTCGCGCTCCTGGCGTTGCTGGCGACGACGCTGTTCCTTCCGGCGATGCTGAAGCGCGAAGTGTTCACGCTGCGCGATCACTTCGATTACTTCCAGCCGCTCCGCTACTTCACCGCGCAGGAGCTCTCGGCCGCTCGCCTGCCGCTGTGGAATCCGTACAGCGCGTCCGGCGAGCCGTGGCTCGCGAATCCGCAGACCGGCGTGTTCTATCCGCCGTCGTGGCTGTTCCTCGCTCTTCCGTTCGACATCGCCTACATGCTTTTCCTGCTCCTCCATCTGGTCATCCTCGGATGGGGCGCCTATCTGTTGTTCGCGCGATTCGCGTCACGCGGCGCGGCGATGGTGGGCGCGGCGGCCTTGATGTTCAGCGGGCCGGTGCTCTCGCTGCTCGACATCTCCACGATCCTGACGACGCTCGCATGGACTCCGCTCGCGCTCTGGTGCGCAAGCGGAGGCGCGTGGCGGCGCGGCGCCGTCGTGCTCGCGCTCGCGTTCCTCGCCGGCGAGCCCTTCTTCGCAGCACTCGCCGCGCTGATGTACGCGATCGTGCGGCGCCATCGCGACGTCCTCGCCACCGCATTGTTCGCATTCGGATTGAGCGCGGTGCAACTGATTCCGTTTCTCGAGTTCGTCGCACTCAGCGATCGCGCCGGCGGGATGGAGGACACGCTGATCCTCCGCCATTCGATGCAGTGGCGGGAGTGGCTGAACGCGATCGTGCCATTTGCGCGGCCGGCGCAGCAGGAGTTCATCCCTGTCGTCTACATGGGTGTCGTGGTGGTTGTGCTCGCGATCGTCGGCGCACTCTCTGGAGCGGCCCGTCGCTCCAGAGCTCTGGGCTGGCTGGTCTTACTCATCGCATCCATGTATCTCTCGACCGGCCCGGAATGGCTCACGCGCCTGCCCGTCACCCTCTTCCGTTATCCCGCGCGCCTCGTCCCCTTCGCCGCGTTTGCGATCGCTGCGCTGGCCGTCATCGGCTGGCAACATTTACGCGCCGACAAACGGTGGCTCGATCTGCTGGTCATGCTCGTCATCACCGCCGATCTCGTGTATCGCGCGCAGCCGCTGCTCATCTCTGCGCCGTTTCGCACGAACGTCGTGCCGTACGACGTCTCGATCGGGAACTCCGCGAAGCTGTTGCGCTTCGGCGAAGTCGATCCACACGGCCGCGCCGCGTGGATCTCCGGCTATCTGAATCTCTACGACCGCCGCTTCGACGCGTTTACCGCGGCACCGCTCGCCTCCGCGCGGTACGTCGGCGAGTACCGCGACCTCGTGAAGTTCCCCTCGTTCAGCAAGTTCGCGAACGCCGGCGTCGCGTTCGTGGTGACGCGGAAAGAACTTCCGCCGCCGTGGTATCCGATCGCGTCGGCCGGCGGCGTGTACGTGTTCCGCAATCCGGACGCGTTTCCGATGGCGGCACATTTCGCGCCGGGATCGTCATCGATCCGCAGAGCGCATTGGCAACTCGACACATCGAGCGCGCGCGTGATCGTGAATGCGCCGGAGAACGGCATCGTGGTCCTGCGGCAACAGCCGGCGCCGGGATGGCGCGTCACCGTCGACGGAAATCGCGCGACGCCGCTCACCGTCGACCGGATCTTTCGTGGCGTGAGTGTTGAAAAAGGGCGTCACGAGATCGTCTGGAAGTATCGTCCGCCTTCGCTTTTCATCGGCGCGGCGATCACGATTGCGACACTTCTCACGATGCAAATCATTGCGTTTGTCAAGCGGCGAAGGACACGTTGAAGCATGAAAAATTTTTCTTCCTGTCCCTCGAATTTTGAGTAGTAGAATCCCGGCTTCCCACATCAACCACCGCTGAGGTCAACATAGACATGGTAAGCATCGACGATCGCTTGAACGCCATCATTCGCGAACTGATCGGCAACGGAATCACACTCGCACAGGCGGTCGAAGCGTTCGAAGGGAAGTACATCGTGGCAGCCATGACGGCCAGCAAAGGCAACGTCACTCAGGCGTCTCGCAAGCTCGGCGTCCACCGCAACACCCTGCACAACAAACTCCGGACGCAGACCATGCTGAACGGGTTCGCCGAGTCCGTCCGCCCGGTGCGCCGCCGCATTTCGCACAAGCGCGTCTCCGCTCCGGCCACGCGCCCGGGCAAGAGCACGCGTACGTCGCGCTGATTCGCGGAGGCGGCCTTGGCACGCTCTCTCGCGATCCCTCAGCGTCCCGAGCTCCATCACGCCATCATCGAGCTTCTCCGCCAACGCGGCAGCCGTCTGCTCGGCGTCAAGGAAATTCACGAGCGGCTCGATGATGCCGAGGTGCAGCGCGAGCAGGTCGATCGCGCCGTCGATGAGCTCGAACAGGACGGCATCATCATCGCCGTCCGCGGCAAGCGTTACTCGTTGCTCGAGTTCACGCCGTATCACGCCGGCGCCATCAAGGTCTTCAACGACGGCCACGGCAACGTCCTCGGCAGCAACAGCGAGCCTGATATCTACATCGATCGCCGCAACATGAAAGGTGCGATGAACGGCGATCTCGTCGTGGTGCGCGTCGATAAGAGCACCGCCAAGCGCAGACGCGTTCGCGATCGCGAGTACATCGACGGGGAAGTGATCCGCATCCTTCGCCGCGCGCATCGCACGCTCGTCGGTCGTTTTCATGCCGACGAGGAGCGGCCATACGTCGTGCCGTTCGACATTCGCATCGACAACGACATCCTCATCGATCCTTCCGCCACGCTCGACGCGCGCGACGGCGAGATGGTGAACGTCGAGATCGATCGCTATCCCGACCGCTCCGCCCACTTCGCCAGCGGCCGCGTCGTCGAGATCCTGGGCTTCATCGGCGATCCCGGCGTCGACATCGAGGTCGTCATCCGCAAGCATCACATCCCGCACGAGTTTCCCGACGAGGTGCTGCGCGCCGCGGACGAGATTCCCACCGAGGTGCCGCCCGAAGTCATCGCGCAGCGAGTCGATCTCCGCGATCGCAGCATCGTCACCATCGACGGCGAGACCGCGAAAGATTTCGATGATGCAGTCGAAGTGCAGACGCTCCCGAACGGCAACTATCTCCTCGGCGTGCACATCGCCGACGTCGCGCATTACGTGACCGAGGGGAGCGCGCTCGATGCGGAGGCGTTCGAGCGGGCGACCTCCGTGTACTTTCCGGGACGCGCGATTCCGATGCTGCCAGAGCGGCTCTCGAACGGCATCTGCTCGCTCAATCCGCAGGTGGAGCGGCTCACGTTCTCGTGCGAGATGGAGATCGATCCGAAAGGCCGCTTCATCAATCATCGGATCTACAAGTCGGTGATCCGCACGCGCGAGCGGATGACGTACACGAACGTCAACGCCATCCTCACGGCACGTGATGCGAAAGACGCAGCGGCTGTTGCCGCTGCGAACGAGCTCGAAGAGCGTTACGGATATCTGATTCCTGATTTCGAGCGGATGCACACGCTCTACGAGATCCTCCGCGCGCGACGCGAGCAACGCGGGTCGATCGATTTCGATCTTCCGGAGGCCGAGGTGATTCTCGATCAGGCGGGAGACATCGAAGCGATTCGCGGCACGGAGCGCAACGTTGCGCACCGGCTGATCGAGGAGTTCATGCTGTCCGCGAACGAGACCGTCGCGCGCGAGCTCGTGCTGGCGAATCAGCCGGGCATCTATCGCGTCCATCATCCACCCGATGCGCAGAAGCTCGAAGATCTGAAGGAGATCCTCAAGGAATTCAAGCTCAAGCTGCGCGGGGACGTCGAAGAGATTCGGCCCGGCGAGTTGCAGCGTGTGTTACGCGAAGTTGCGGGACGGCCGGAGGAGAGATTCCTCACGAACCTGGTGCTGCGCTCGATGAAGCGCGCGTTTTACTCCGAGGAGAACGACGGCCACTTCGCATTGGCGTTCGAGCATTACTGTCACTTCACGTCCCCGATCCGGCGTTATCCCGATCTCATCACGCACCGGCGCTTGCTCGAGCTGATCACCGAAGGCGCGCTGCATGGCGACCGGCGCGAGCAGGTCGAGCGCGCCCATCCCGGCTACGCGCTGCAATCGAGCGAGCGCGAGCGCCGTGCGGAAGAAGCGTCGCGCGAAGTGCTGGAGTGGAAGAAAGTGATCTTCATGCGCGACAAGATCGGCAACGAGTACACCGGCATCGTCACCGGCGTCGCGCCGTTCGGATTGTTCGTCGAGCTCGACGAGATCTTCGTGCAGGGCATGGTGCCGGTGGCCACGATCGGCGGCGACTTCTGGCGCTTTCACGACCGCGAGCACGCCATGCGCGGGGAGTCCACGAACCGCGAGCTCCGCCTCGGCGACCCGGTCAAGATCCGCGTCGAATCGATCGACGAGGACCGGCATCAGATCGAGTTCCGTTTGCTCGAGGTGCGCGGGGCCGCGATTCGCGAACGGGAACGATAAAGTCTGGAGCGACGGGCTCTCAGCCCGTCGCTCCAGACCTGGTGTATTGTTATTCGCGATGGCAGACCGCAACGATCTCAGTGCACGTCTTCGACAGCTCGTCGATCAGCGCGTGGCGTTGGAAACGAAGCTTCAGAACGAGCCGGGCGAGCTCGCGGATTCGGCTTCGCGCGAGTACGACACGAAGTACCAGTCGCTGCAGCGCCAGCTCGCAACCGCGTTCAAGGAAGCGGCTGACAACCACGATCGCGTCACGTCCATGCTGGAGATGATGCGCATCCTCGAGAATCGGCTGGTCTACCTCCAGAACTTCATCGTCGACGCGACTTCCGAGAACCGTCTGCTCGCGCAGCTCGTGACGCGTTTCATCGACGACATCGGCCGCGAGAAGAGCTCCGTCCTCACATCGCTCGAGGCGACGTACTACCGCGCGGTCGCCGCGTTGTACGGCGGCGACCTCGGCAAAGCGCGCGAAGGATTCAGCACGGCGTGTGCGTCAGAGGAGTCGGATGAGGCGAACGACATCAAATACAAGTCGTACGTGATCCTCGGCCATCTCTCGCACGAAGAAGCGGATTACGCGAAAGCGAAGGACCTGCACGACCAGTCGATGCGTTACTCCGCGAACGACAACGTAACGGCGCAGGCGCTGGCGCTGAAGGCGCTCAACTCGTACGCGCTGCAGGACTACGACGAGGCGCTGCACCTCTTCCAGGAAGCGCTCGGCCTATTCGATGAGAACAAGCCGTTTTTCAACTCGTACTTTTATCGCAACGCTCTCTTGTTCTGCGGCGCGATTCACTTCGACCGGCGTGAGTACGCGCAGGCCGAGTCGTTCTATGGACGCGTGATCGGCAGCGTCGACCAGAGCTCCTTCGATTTCTTCGACGCCCTCTCGCACCTCGGCCGCATCTACTACTCGCAGGAGCGCTATCAGGACGCGGTGTCGTCGTTCGAGAAAGCGGTGCAGACCCATCGCTTCAGCGAGAACGAATACGTCGTCGACACCTGGTTCTGGATCGCACGCTGCCATCTCCGCCGCAACGATGCGGGCGAGGCGCGGAAGTATCTCGAGAAGATCGCCGCTTCCGACGTGCGCTACGAGAAGAAGCCGCAAGCCGTCGAGCTGCTGCAGCGGATCGCGTGACGTTCGAAGAATTCGAGCACGCGGTGATGACGGCGCTCCTCGCGGGCGGCGATCCGCTCCTCACGTCGCTACGTGAACAGTACGCCGCGGCGGCCGTACGCGATCGCGAGAAGACGACCACGGGTTTCATCACGCGCTTCGATGTCCCCTCGAATGTAAAGCCGATCGAGCGCAAGCTGCTGCATCTCGACGATCTGCAGGTGCAGCTTGCCGGGGCGACGACGCCGGCGGATACATCGGTGCACGTGCATAACGGACGTCTCCGCTCGCTCGAGTGCTTCGTCTACGAAGGGACATTTCCGGAGGCGCCGGTGATCGAGGCGGCGTGGTACTACGGCACCGAGAAATTTCCGGGAATCACGCCGGAGCTGATGGCGGAGCGCGACGTCGAGGCGTTGCTCGAAGACGACGAGTAGGGGTGCCAGACAGTTTCTGATGTCTTGCCGTTGTGACGGCATACGGCGTAGGCTGCTCTCCATCTATTCATGGACGTTGTCTATGCGGCGTGCCGTCACGAGTGCGTTCACCCGTGCGTCTCTTCTTTTCGCGCGTCCCGCCGAATCGCGCATGGAGTGTTGGCGCGGCGAGATCTGGATGACCAAGGAGGGCATCCCGATGTGCGCTCTGGCGAGCGATCAGGGCGGTTGCAACTGGTGCGAGGTGACGGTCACGCAGCCCTGCCCGTGATCCGGTGGCTCGCTGTCGCGCTCCTGTTTGCCGCTACCGGCCACGTTTCGGCCGCGTGCGTAGAAACCCTCGTGCCCGCATTCGTGCGTGACCTCACGGCCGCGAAGGACTTCACGTACGCGAATGACCTGGCGTGGCTGCCAAATGGAAAGCTGCTGATCGGCGGCCGCGATGGCGTCACCGAATATTCGCTCGCGGACGAAACCTCGCGCCGCGTCGTATCCGGCGACGCCGTACCGGACGGATTGCCGATGGTACAAGCGCTCGACACCGACGGTGCGACGCTGGTCGCATTCAACAGCGACTACGGCGATATGGCGTTCGACGTCGCGAAGAAACGCGTTCTTCGCGCGCGACGCCGTCCCGCATTCCAGATGTTCGATCTCGCCGTTCGCGGTCGCACCGTAGCAGTCCTCGGGCGGCCGTTGCTGGTGAAAGGCGCCGGCTACGGCGCACTGTGGATTGGTGAGGTCGGTGCGCCGTGGGAGACATTCCGCCTCCTGCGCGAATCGGATCGGACGAGCGAGGAGTTGTTGCGAAACACGCTGCCGCCGTACGGCGGAGGGATCGTCTTCACGTCCGACGGCACGCTGGCGATGATCACGGCATCCGAAGTTGGAGTGGCGCGCTACAGGCCGGATGGAACGGCGCTGCCATCGCTGGGGACCGAGCTCGATGCGCTCGTGATCCGCGGGCTGCCCGAGATCGCGAAGCGTTATCGCACCGACTTTCGTGGCCGCTATGAAGGTGTGCTCAATCGTCAACCGCTGGCCGACGATCTCATCGAGACGAATGATGGACTGGCGATCGTCGTACGGCAGTGGGCGACCGGCGTCGTGACGTGGGAGCTGTGGTTTCCCGACGCGAAGACGACACGGCGTCGTGTGCGGCTCGCGTCCGATCGGCGTCCGACGGGCGGACACATGCGCTGCGACGCACAAGGCGGTAAGGTGGCCTGTCTCTTCGATCGATACGTCGCCGCGAATCAATCGAACCGCCCGCATCTCGCGGTCTACGATCTCGCGCAAGCGAAACGGGATCCGAAGTGTCGCTGACGCTTCTTGCGGTGGTGTTGACACTGGCGGCGGACCGGTTTCCGTCGCGCGCGATCGAAATGCCGAAGATGATTCCAGTGGGGGAGGCGGTGTGGATCTGGTCGGAGGACTGCGCGCCGCGCCGCGTCTCCGATCCGCGCGACGCTGGCGAATGCGCAGCGTTGCAGGAGATCACCGTGAAGCTGGAAAGCGGAAAACAACCGCCTGCAGGAACGCAACTGCGGTGGGGAACCGAAGCGATGCTGCGCGACATCCCTGATGCGTGGCTGCCACTTGCGACTGTCGATGATCGCGGAACGGCGAGGTTGCGTGTGCCGACGGGCGAGCGCGTGTTCGCGCGCGCGGCCGGCCCGCTACTGGCATCGCGCTGGACACCGCTGCGCGCGCCGCGAACCTCGATCGCTGCATCACGCGGGGCAGCGGTCGACATGCAAGTCGTCGAGCATGGCGGCAACCCCGCCTCGCGCGCATTCGTGGAAATTCGCACGGTCGATCTGCCGCAGCCGAATGGGCTCGTCTATCGCGGCATCGGCAACGGTGCCGTAACGATTCCTGCGATTCCCGCGGCAGGTTATATGCGCACGCTTGCTTGGAGCGAGAACGGTGCGCCGGTGATCGTCGGTGGCCATCCGCAACGGATTGAGCTCTCGGCCGGCTTCGCGATGCGCGGCGATATCGCCGACCAGGACGGCCAGCCCATCGACGGCGCGGCGGTTTCTGCGCTTTTCTTTACGGGCGGTGACATCGCCGTGCGTAAGTCCGCGCGGTCCGACATGAAGGGGAGATTCCTCCTGCACGGACTGCCTGCCGGCAGCGTGTCATGGAACGTCGCAAGAGAACCGTTCGCGACAATTTCGCGAATCACGACCTGCGCTGGAGATATCGACGCTGGCACCATCACGCTGAGCACCGCGCGCGATGTCCGCGTGATCGTGCGGGATTCGCACGATCACCCGATCGCGGGCGCTGCCATTCGCGCGGGTGCAGTCGTGGCGAAGACCAACGACAGCGGACGAGCTCAGCTCTCCGCTCTTCCCACACACGCTCTCGAGCTGCACGTCACGGCACGCGGTTATCGCGCACACGATGTGGAAATCGATGAACAGGTCGCGGACGTGCGCGTGGTGCTGAGCGACTCGGCTCGCGTTCGAGCACAACTTGTTTGCGCCGGGAACGGGTTGCCTGCCGGTCCTGGAACCGCGGCCGTGGAGTTGGACGGACGCAAGTCGCTGGTCGACTTTGACGCCAACGGCCTGCTGGAAATCGATGATCTCGAATCGGGGACGTTGAACCTCGAGATCCGCGCGGAAGGCATGTCCCCGTTCCGCATGCCCGCGCGCCGGATCGAAGAGGGCGAGCGCGTGGACCTCGGACGCATTGCCCTCGATCGTGGCCTGGCCATCCGGCCGCGCGGTTGACGCGGCCGGAATGCCGTTGCGCGCAGTCACCATCCGTGTCCTCCGACCCAGCAGTTTCGGTCCGCTGCTTTCCTACGCGCGGCGCGATTGGATCACCGCCGAATCAGGCGACGACGGAGTGTTTCGACTGGCCGGAGTGGCACCCGGAATGTACACGCTCTTTACGCAAGCCGCGTTGCGAGCGCCAGCCGTGCGCGATGCGATCGAAGTTTCGAATGGAGACACAGACGTCGGCGACGTCGAGATCCCGAGCGGCCGCACACTCGTCGTCGACTGTCAACCTGTGGCGCGTTGCGGCACCGACGCGAAACTCATCCTCGGCGGCGCCGACTGGCTTCCTGTGGGCGCGCCGATCGTCGAGGGCCGAGCGGTAATCGCGCCCGTCCCTGATGGTGCGGCACTGTTGCGGATCTCCGACGGAAGCGGCGTCGTTCATGAACGCGACGTGACCATTCGCAGCGACGCAGGCGAAACGCGAATCGCAGTGAAGCTTGCTGGCGTCGCCGTCCGTGGGCGCGTGACGCGCGCGGGCCGTCCCCTTGCCGGCGGGCGCGTGCAATTATCGACGCTTTCCGGACAGCCGGCGCGGTTCATCCAGATTGCATACGCCATTGCCGGCGGCCACCTGGGCAATGAGATCGTCGGCACGGTGCCACGACAGTTCTCATCGCCTGTATCGCAGGACGGTACGTTTCTCTTCGACGATCTGTCGCCCGGCGATTACAACGCGACGTGGAGTGATGGCAGCGCGCATTCCGCCGCGCGGCGCGTGACTGTCGGCGTTGACGTCGCGCCCTTGCATCTCGATCTCTCTGGTGCTGCGGTCCAGGGCATGGTTCGTGGCGCCGAGGGCTCGCAGGTATTCGTCATGATTGCGGAGGGCTCGAAGATTCTGGCGCAGAGCGACGGCTCGTTCGCGCTCGTGGGTCTCGTACCCGGCCGCGAGACCATTCGAGCGTCCGCTGGCGCGGCTCGCGCTGCATCCGCGGACGTGACGTTGTCGGAAGGCGAGACTTCGTACGTCGAGCTCACCCTTGGAGATACGGACGATCGCGAGCTGATCGTGCACGTTCGTTCACACGGCACTGCGCTGCCGAACGCGTACGTTTTTCTGCGCGAGGGTGGATCGCTTCGCGCTGCCACGACTGCCGCCGACGGACGCGCTGTCTTTCGGATCGATCGCCGAACGGCGAGTGCTGACGTCGCGGTGTACGCGGGCAGCAGCGGCTGGACATTTATCGAGCCTCGTGCGATCGCAGATGGCAATGCGATCGAAGTAAATGTGCAGGCTTCGCGGTCACGCCTGGTCGTTCGTGCGAACGAGGGCAGCCACGCGCTGGCGATTCAGTCCCCCGGCGGTTTTCCACTCCACTCCGCGCTCGCGATCCTCGGCGTCAACGCCACTGCACGTGCCGGCGCTCCATTCACGATCGAGCGCCTGCCGCAAGGCACCTATGTCATCGCCGCGGGAACGGCGCGACGGTCGGTCGCGCTTGCTGACGAACCGTGCGAGCTCAGCTTCTGAAGGCTACTGCGCGGGCGCGACGACGACGTCGCTGTAGCGATCGTAGAGGGACGTCAGCCAGATCTCGGGCCGCTTCTTGCCCGGCGCGATTTCCAACTGCACGGTGCCGTTTGCGTTGCCGAGGACGAGATCGCCGGCCATGACGCGCATTTCCGCGGGCTGGCCTGTTGCGGCATCGCGCGCGGTGACCGTGAACGTGTTCATGCCGGTCTTCAGCTCCGTCGCGGCGGGCGACATTTCCACGATGAGCTTCGGGACCTCCATCGCCAGCGGGAGCGTCAGCGGCTTGTAGCCGACTGCTTCGAGCGTCATCGTCGGCGCAACGAGGTCGCGATGTCCGTGTGCGTTCGGCACGCGCTTCAAGCCTGGCGTCCACGTCACGGGATAACCGGCGGTCGGGATCGGCCCTTCACCCGATTTCAACTTGCCCGCGTCGATGCTGAGCCGTGCGCGCACCGGGATGTGCGTTTCCGCGTCATACGCATAGACCGCGACCTTGCCCCGAAAGTCGTGCGCGAACGACGTCGGCTCCATCCACGCCTCGAGCGTCCGTTCGCCTTCCTGCGCCGGTCCGGCCGCGACGCATTCCTGCGCCGCTTTGTGTTCCTTCGTTTGCGCGCCGAGGCCGAGGTAATACGTGAAGGCGAACATCGAACATTGGCGGTGGTCGTCCGTGCCTGCCGGATATTTGTCGCAAACACCCAGGAAATCCGCCTTCATGAGATCAACGCAGAAGACCCAATTGTTCGCCTTGACCGTGAAGCAGTTGCCGATCTTCGTGCAGAACGGGAGGAACGCCCTGGTCATCTCCTCGTAATGTTCGTACACCCACTCCGAGCGGAGATCGAAGCCGCGATAGGCGGAAGCGTAGCCGACCATGTTGTCCTTCGAATACGAGTCGCAGATCTCTCCCGCGGGCGTGGCGCACGGCTGCGGCTTGTAGTCATCGGGGAAGCGCTCGCGGACTGGAGCTTCGGCGGCGGCCGATGCGGCCAGGAGGAGCAGGAGCAGGACCTTTTTCATCGCGTTCAGTGGAACCGCGTGACGACGAACGCAATGTCGTCCTTGAATTCTTCCGTCGCGGCGAAGTTACGGACGTCGTCGTAGATGCTGTCGTAGACCGTGCCGAGGTCGGCGTCGCGCGAGTCGTCGAGGAGCGCGGCCACGCGGTCGATCGAGTAGAAATCGCCGCTGCGGTTGACGCGGTCGGTCAGTCCGTCGGTGTAGACGAACAGCGTGTCGCCCGGCGCGACGCGGATGCTGTGCTCCTCGAACGGCATGTTCGGCATGGCTCCCAGCAGGTTCGACGGCTGTTCGAGCACGATGGTTCTGCCGCTCTCGCGCTGGTGCAGCAGAAAGGGGGGATGGGCGGCGTTCGCATAGACGAGCTCGCGCCGGTCATCGACACGGAACAAAGCGGCCGTCGCGAACTGCGTGGGGAGGCTCGCGCTGAACAGGAAGTCGTTCAGCCGGGACATGAAGTTCGACAGCGATCGCTCGTTCCCGGCTTCGGTGTGGATGTAACTCTTGAGCAGCGACACCAGGATCGCCGCGGGCAGGCCGTGGCCGGAGACGTCGGCGACGAAGAGGTACATCGAGTCGTCGACGGAGAAGTAGTCGTAGAAATCGCCGGAGAGTACTTCGCTGGGGATGTAAGCGGAGCGGATGGAGATGCGCGGCGAGTTGAACGTGCGCTCCGGCACGAGCGCTTCCTGGACGCGGCGCGCGATGAGGAGGTCGCGCGTCATCTGCTGGTTCATGCGTCGCAGCTGGTCCTGATACGCCTTCATGCGCAGCAGCGAGCGGAGGCGCGCGACGACGATCTCGATATCGGAGCCTTTGGTGACGAAGTCCTCCGCGCCGGCGCCGAGGCCTTCGACGACGTGCTGGGCGGAGTCGGAGCCGGTGAGCATCAGCACGGGGATGGTCTGCAGTTGCGGATCGGCCTTGATGCGCCGCGTGACTTCGAAGCCATCGAGGCCGGGCATGCGGTAGTCGACGATGATCGCGTCGGGGAGAAGCTGGTGCGCGAGGCGCAGCCCTTCCTCGCCGGATGTGGCCGGGATGGCGTCGTACCCGCGCCGGTCGAGCAGGCGCTTGGTGACCTGAAGATCGTTCTCGTTGTCGTCGATGACGACGATGCGCTGGCGCTGGATCTCCATGCAGGTCGGATTCTATGCGGGCTCAGGGGTGGATGGGAGGTCCGGCGGAGGAACTTCGGCGAGTATGGCGCGGACCTCGCGCTGCAGCGGCGGAACGTAGTCGTGCAGGATCGTCCACACGGTCGCATGAGTCGTTGCCCAGTACTCGTGTGTGATGCGATTGCGGAACGAGATGATCCGTGGCGCTTGCGTGATGCGATCCGCCACTCCCGGCTGCATTCTCAGAGCGTTGTTCAATGCTTCGGCGAGGATTTCGAACGCCCGTTCGATGGCCAGGCGCATCATCTCGTCATTCGCGTAATCCTCGATCGATTTGCCACGGACTGCGCCGGTCAGCACGTCACAGGCGTGGTCGATGTCCCACAAGAACGCGCGAACATCACGCTGCGACATAGAGCGGAAGTTGTTCCCGTCGAATGGCAGCGGCGACGTAGGGATTCTTGATTTCCGCGAGACTGACCAGATCGACGCGTCGCGCGAACAGCGCTTCGAGCGAATCGATCAATGCGAGATAAGCGCGCCCTTCGGACAACGGGTCGGCGTAAGGAAACAACTCCACCGCAAAATCCAGATCGCTCTTCTCCGGATCGAACGTGCCCTTCACTGCCGAACCGAAGATCGTCAGCCTTTTTACGTTGTACTTTTCACACAACGCGCGCACGTCCTCGAGCTTCTCCCGCACGATCTCCGGCAACGCGTCCATGGGCCGCATTGTACCCGTCGCGAGTTCCACCTCAGCTACCCTTGTATCGATGATCGAACACGTCATTCAGACGGTCTTGTCATTTGTGAGGGTCAGCGGCGGGGATGATCTGACCGGCTTCGTCATCGACGCGGATCATGCTCTCAGCGGCGAAGAGACGTTCGAGAACGTTGAGATTGTCAGCACCGATCGCAGCGAGAACCTGCTCGAGATCACGGCCACCGCCCCCTTGAGCATGGCTACGCTCCAGGACGTCGCCGAAGCTCTCAAGCGGGCCTGGCAGTTCATGGCGTACCCGGATCTCCAGGCGACCAGCATCACCTGGCATCGCGAGGCGACCGTGATGCGGTTCGTCACGGCCGGCGCGCGCGGCCAACTGTGCGTCACCGGCCGGGTGATCATCACCGCGCCTCACCAGGACAAGATAGTCAAGGCGTTCGAGGAAGATTTTTCGTTCGCGGGACGGCTGCCATCCCTATGAAACTGATCGTGGGGCTGGGCAATCCGGGCGTCGAGTATGAGCGCACGCGCCACAATGTCGGGTGGCGGGTGGTGGAGGCCTTCGCGCGGAAGTTCCGCATCGAGATCGCGCGCCACGAGAAGAACGCGCTCACCGGCAGCGGACGCGTGGCCGGCGGAAGCGTGATGGTCGCCAAGCCGCTCACGTACATGAACCTCTCCGGCGACGCGGTGCGGCTGCTCGTCAACGCGTACCTCGAATCGACCACCGACATGATCGTCGTCTACGACGACATCGATCTGCCCCTCGGCCGCCTGCGCATCCGTCCGAACGGCTCGGCCGGCACACATAACGGCATGCGCTCGATCATCGGCGAGCTGGCCACGGAAAACTTTCCGCGCCTGCGCATCGGCATCGGTTCCAACGAGCAAGGCCGCCTCCGCGATTACGTGCTCGACGAGTTCTCGGCGGACGACGAACCGATCGTCGAGCGCGCGGTCGAGCGGTCTGTCGACGCGCTGGTGTTGTTCGCGCGCGGCGACCTCAAGCGCGCGATGAACGAATTCAATCGTGATAAAGAAGATCCATGACCTCGATCCACACCCTCGGCGAGCTGCGCGCGTCCGGCATGCGCGTCCGCTCGGTCAAAGATGAAATGCGCGCCAACCTGCTCGCGGCCATCTCGCGCGGCGAACCGACCTTTCCCGGCATCCACGGCTACGAGCGTACCGTCATCCCGGCCATTCACAACGCCGTCCTTTCGCGGCACGACATCATCCTGCTCGGCCTGCGCGGCCAGGCCAAGACGCGCATCCTGCGTTCGCTCACCGCGCTGCTCGACGAGCGCGTCCCGGTGATCGAAGGCTGCGAGATCAACGACTCGCCGCTCGAGCCGACCTGCAAACGCTGCCGCCGGCTGGCCGCGGAGAAAGGTGATGACCTGCCGGTCGGATGGCTCTCGCGGCAGGAACGCTATCGCGAGAAACTGGCGACGCCCGACGTCACTGTCGCGGATCTCATCGGCGACATCGATCCGATCAAAGCCGCGAACCAGCGCCTGACGTACGCGGACGAAGAGGTGATCCACTACGGCATCATCCCGCGCACGAATCGGGGCATCTTCGCCATCAACGAGTTGCCCGATCTCGCGCCGCGCATCCAGGTCGCGCTCCTGAACATCCTCGAAGAACGCGATCTGCAAATCCGCGGTTTTCCGGTGCGCATTCCGATGGACGTGGTGCTGGTCTTCAGCGCGAACCCGGAGGATTACACGAGCCGCGGCAACATCATCACGCCGCTCAAAGACCGCATCGACTCGCAGATCCTGACGCACTATCCGCAGAAGGTCGACATCGCGCGCCGCATCACCGAGCAGGAAGCATGGCTCGATCGGCAGCCGTCCGCGACGATCGACATTCCGGTCTACATCCGCGATCTCATCGAATCGATCGCCTTCGTCGCGCGCGAGTCGGAGCTCGTCGATCAATCGAGCGGTGTCTCCGCGCGTCTGACCATCGCGGCGATCGAGCTGTTGCAATCGAATCTCGAGCGCCGCGCGGCCATGACCGGCGACCAGTACGTTTGTCCGCGCCTCTCCGATCTGTCGATGGTGCTGCCGGCGATCACCGGCAAGGTCGAGATGGTGTACGAAGGCGAGCAGCAGGGCGCGGAAGTCGTGGCCCGCAAGTTGGTCGGACTCGCACTCGGCAAGTTGTTCGAGGCGAAGTTTCCAACCGTCGAGCGCGCGGGTGTCTCGCAACGCGCGGAACGCGAACGCCGTGGCTACGGCGAGATCGATCACGATGATCTGGACGACGCGTTCGCCGGTCGCCGCGTGAAGCGCAAGGAGCCAGCGCGCGAGGAAGCGAAGCCCGCCGCGGCGTCCGAGCCCGCGTACGAAACGATCCTCGGCTGGTTTGCCGCCGGCAATCGCATCACGGTCTCGGATGAACAGCCGTTCGCCGAATACTTCCGCGAGCTGAATCGCGTGCCCGCGCTCGCCGACGTCGCACGCCAATACGCCACCTCGCAACGCGACGAAGAGCTCGCGTTCTGGATGGAGCTCGTGCTCGAGGGGCTGCATCAGGCGTTGCGTCTGACGCGCGAGGACCTCGACTCCACGATCACGTTCCAGGAGCTGATGAAGTTCAACGTGCTGCGGAAGGTGTGAGTGGCAATCGCAACGTCGCGACCGCGCCGCTTTCGTCGGCGCGGTTCGCGAGCGTGAGCGTGCCGCCGTGCGCCTCCGCGATCTGGCGGCTCAGAAAAAGTCCGATACCCGAGCCGCCCGGCTTCGTCGTGAAAAACGGTACGAATAGGTTCGCCGTGCCGCTCACGCCCGGTCCGTCGTCTTCGACGAGCATCGTCAAGCCGTCCCCGTTGGCAATCCAGCTCACGACCACGCGCTCGCGCGCCGCCTCGGCCGCGTTCTTCACGAGATTGATCAGCAACTGTTCGAGCTGATCTTCATCGGCCGCCACCTGCGTTGCGGATCCACGGATGTCCATCGGCACGCGCGTCTCCAAAGCTGCAACGCGTCGCACGATTGCCTCGACGTCCACACTCCGCTTGCGCGGCTCCGGCAAACGCGCCAATCGCGCATACGCATGCGTGAACCGCGTCAGCGCCTCGGTGCGGCTGCCGATCACGCGCATCCCGCGCGCAAGATCATCGCGCCAGTCCTCGGGCAGATCGTCGCGCGAGACCAGTTGCTCGAGACTCGTCGCGATCGACTTGATCGGCGCGAGCGAGTTGTTGAGCTCATGGCCAAGCACGCGCACGATGCGCCGCCACGCTTCCGCTTCTTCTTCACGCAACGCGCGCGTGATGTCGACCAGCACGAGCAGTCGATGCGGTTTGCCGCGCTCGCGGAACGACGACCGGTGGATGTCCCATCGGCCGGCACCGCCGGCAAAGGTGCGGTCGATCGCTGCCGGTGCATCTTCGGACAGCAATTCGCTGAGGCCGAGCTCCGATGCAGTTCTGCCGAGGAGACGCTCGCGCGGTTGGGCGAGAAGGCGCTCGGCTGCGAGGTTCACGAGGCGCACTCGATCGCTCTCGTCGAATGCGAAAATTGCGGCGTCGATCTGTGCGAGCACGGCGCGGAGCAACGCCGCTGCTTCAACCGCTTCGAGCTTGCGCGTTTCCATCAGCTCCGCGAGCGCGTTCACCTCGGTCATCACTTCGCCAAGCGCGTCATCGCGTTGCGTGTTACGGCCGCGCAGCGAGTAATCCTCCTCGCGCAACGCGGTAATGATGTTCGAGATCGTGCGCAGCGGAAATACGAGCTGTTGATGCAGCACGTACGTGGCGATGAATGTGGCGGCTGCGATGAAGACCAGGACCGTCCAACGCACCTTGGTGGAAAAGTCGCCGGCGAAAACGAGCAGCGACGCTGCGAGCGCGACTGGCGCTAGTGCGACGACAGCGGTGAAGACGATGCGGCGTTCGTAGGACATCGAGAGTCTCAGAGTCTCAGAGTCGCAGAGGTGATGCAATCGAGGGATTCGTGCGATGCACTCCTCTGAGACTCTGCGACTCTGAGACTCTGCGACTCTCCGACTACAGCCCATACCTCTGCATCCGCCGATACAACGCGCCGCGCGACAACCCGAGCGCCTCGGCCGCCCGGCTCACGTTGCCGTCGAAGCGCGTCAGCGCTTTGCGGATCAGGAGCGCCTCGACGTCTTCGATGCTCATCTCGTCAATGCGTTGCTCGGTCGGCGGTTGCAGGCCGAGGTCGGAGCGGCCGACGGTGGCGCCGGCGGACATGAGCACGGCGCGCTCGACGACGTGATCGAGCTCGCGCACGTTGCCGGGCCATGCATGATCGAGCAGCGCCTTGATCGCGGCGGCGTCGAACGACGTCACGTTCTTGCGATAGCGCTGCGCGTGGTGCGTGAGGAAGTGCGCGGCGAGGGGCGGGATGTCTTCACGCCGATCGCGCAGCGGCGGGAGGTGGATCTCGATCGTGTTCAGTCGGAACAGCAGGTCCTGACGAAAGCGACCCGTCGCGACTTCGTCTTCGAGCGATGCATTGGTCGCAGAGATCTGCCGCACGTCGATGCGCCGCGTTTGCGATGAACCGACGCGTTCCAGCTCGCCGGTCTCGACGACGCGCAACAGCTTTGCTTGTTGCGCAAGCGGTACGTTCGCGATCTCGTCGAGGAACAACGTTCCGCCGTCGGCGAGCTCGAATCGTCCGACGCGGTCCGTACGCGCGTCGGTGAATGCACCTTTGACGTGACCGAACAGCTCGCTCTCGAACAGCGTCTCGGACAGTCCGCCGGCATTCACAGTCACGAGCGGTTTTGCGGCGCGCTTCGAAGCCGCGTGCAGCGCTCGGGCGACGACACCTTTGCCGGTACCGTTCTCGCCGCGAATGAGCACGTTCGCATCGGACGGACCGACGCGCTCGATGATCTCGAGGATCGGCCGCATCGCGGGAGAGGTGGCGATGAAGTCGATGCCACGCGACGCGGGCGTCATCGCGCTCTCGAGGCGTTCGCTTTTCCGCAGCGCGCGTCCGAGGTCGATTTGATTGCGGATGACGGCGAGGACGCGTGTGTTGTCCCACGGTTTCTGGATGAAATCGCGCGCGCCTTTTTGCATCGCCTCGACGACCAGCTCGATCGACGCCCACGCGGTCATCACCACGATCGGCAGCGTACGGTCGAATGCGTGCAGGTGTTCGAGCAGTTCGAGGCCTTCGCTGCCGGAGGTCGTGTCACGCGTGTAGTTCAGATCGATGAGGACCAGATCGAACTGCCGCGCGCCGACGGCGCGAATCACCGCCCCTGCCGACGACGCGGTCTCGATGTCGAAGCCCTCCGGTTTCAGAAGAAGGCGGAGGGCCTCGATGACATCGGGCTGGTCGTCGGCGATGAGGATTTTGGATTTCAAAACAGTACCTCGGGTACCTCGGAGTACCTCGGAGTTCCTCGGAGTTCCTCGGAGGGACGGGCGGCGGTCATGCTACCCGAGGAACTCCGAGGTACCCGAGGAACTCCGAGGTACTGGTTTCAGTCGTACCGGATCGCCACGAGCGGATCAACTCGCGCTGCTCGCCGCGCGGGGAGATAGCTCGCCAGCATGGCCGTTCCGCCGATGATCACCACGATGGCGGCGAGCGTCCACGGGTCGGCTGGTTTGACTCCGTAGAGGAATGAGCCGATCGCACGCGACGACAGCAGCGCACCGGCCAGACCGATGGCTGAGCCGATGACGACGAGCCGCACCGCGTTGCCGACGATGAGGCGGAAGACGTCGCGCGCTTCGGCGCCGAGGGCCATGCGGATGCCGATTTCGGAAGTGCGTTGTGTGACCGCGTAGTTCATCACGCTGAAGATGCCGACGGCAGCGAGCACGAGCGCGACGATTGCAAGCACTGCGAGCAGGATCAGATTGAAGCGGCGCGTGGCGAGCGACTCCGTACGCGCTCCCGCGAGCGTCGCGATCTCCACGATCGGCTGCTGGCGGTCGAGACGGCGCACGAGCGCGCGCAGCGTCGGCCCCATCGACTCCGCGTTCGGCGCGCGCACGACGATGCTCATGAAGCGCCGCGCGCTCTGCCGCAAGGCGAAGTACATCTGCGGGGGCGGATCGACGGTGAGCCCGCGCCACCGGACGTCGCTGACGACGCCGACGATCTCGGCCAGATCCTCCGGGTCATTCGGACCGCTCAGGCGAATCTTCTTGCCGAGCGGTTCTTCGTTCGGGAACAACTCGCGCACGAAGGTCTGATTGACGACGATGACTTTCGGCGTGTCCTTCGTGTCGCGGTCGGAGAGATCGCGGCCGCGGATCAGCGGAATGCGCATGGTCCGGAAGAAGCCCGGCGTCACGGTGGTGCCTTTCGCGCTCGGCTGAGTGCCGGGCGCGTACGGCGGACGTCCGACGATGCCGAACGACCAGATGCTTTCGTTCGGGGTGAGAGGCAGCGCATCGACCGCGGCAACGCTCTCGACGCCCGGCAACGCGCGCGCTGCTTCGATCAGACGCTCGTTGAACGCGATCGCCTGGTCGTTTTCCGGATAGGCCAATGTGCGGGGCGAGATGTCCAGCGCAATCGCGTTGCGATAGTCGTAGCCGGGATCGATACCGGTCACGTGGATGAAGCTGCGCAGCAGCAGGCCCGCGCCCGCGAGCAGCATCAGCGACATCGCCACGGCCGACACCACGAGGATGCTGCGGAGGCGATTGCGTTTCCCTTCCGTGGAGCCGCGCGTCCCTTCCTTCAACGCCTCCGAAAGATTCGGGCGCGCCGCGGAGAGCGCGGGCACGATGCCGAACGCGATGCCGGTGAAGATCGACAGGAGCGTCGTGAACAGCAGCACGCGTCCGTCGAGCGAGATCGTTTCGAGACGCGGAATGTCGGACGGCGCGAAGGCGAGCAACGCATCGATGCCCCACGACGCGAGCAGCAAACCGACCGCGCCGGCGAGCATCGACAGCACGACGCTCTCGACGAGAAGCTGCATCGTGATCCGTCCCGGCGACGCGCCGATCGCGGCTCGGATCGAGATTTCCTTATGCCGCGCTGTCGCCCGCGCGAGCAGCAGATTGGCGACGTTCGCGCACCCGATCAACAGCACGACCGCGACCGCGCCGAAGAGCATCAGCAGTGCCGGACGCACGTCTTTCACGATCCCTTCATGCATCGAATGGGCTCGGAAATCGAGACCGGCATTCTCCTGCGGATACTGCTTCTCCAGTCGCCGTCCGATCGTCCCCACCTCGGCCGTCGTCTGCTCCACGGTCACGCCCGGGCGCATCCTGCCGGCCAGAGTGATCCAGATCGAGTCGCGCTGCTCTCTCGCCGGTCCCAGGTCTTCGTGGAACGGCGCGTAGTAGTCGCGATGTGCTTCGTCGGCCGGGAATCGGAACTTCGGAGGCATCACGCCGACGACGGTGCGGAGCTTGCCGGCGGTGCCGAAGCGGATGGGGCGGCCGACGATGTTCGCATCGCCGTTGAACTTCTTCTGCCACAACTCGTGGCTGATCACGAGCACCTGCTCCGCGCCTTCGCGGTCTTCCTGCGCGTTGAAGAAGCGGCCGAGCTGCGGACGCACGCTCAGCATCGCCGGGAGGTTTGACGTTACGTCGAGACCGTTCATCAGCTCGGGCTCGTCGCCTTCCATCAGGAACGCGCGGCCGCGCGTGAACGCGACCACGTGCTCGAGCGTCTTGCTCTGATCGCGCAGATCGACGTAGTTCGGATACGAGTGCACCGGATAGACAACGCCATCGACACGGCTGATGCCGGTGAGGTCCACGAGCTGCTCGGGATTTGCGTAGGGGAGCGGGCGCAGCAGGATCGCGTTGACCACGCTGAAGATCGCGGTGTTCGCCGCGAGCGCGATCGCCAGCGTCAACACGGCCACCGCGGTGAAGCCGCGCTGCTTGACCAGCGTGCGGAAGCTGTAGCGAAGATCGTGGCCGATCATGCGAATGCCTCCGCCACGCGGAAGCCGCTTTCGGCGAGCGACTGCTCGGCATCGCGCGCGTGCGTTTCCTCGACGATGCGGCCGTCGAAGAGATGCACCGTGCGATCTGCGTAGCGAGTGAAGCGCGGATCGTGCGTGACCATGCAGATGGTCGCGCCTCCCTGGTGCAGATCGCGCAGCAGCTCCATGACCTGTTCGCCGTTTTTCGAGTCGAGGTTGCCGGTCGGCTCGTCGGCGAGCAGGATCGCGGGCTCGCCGCCGAGCGCGCGCGCGACCGCCACGCGCTGCTGCTGGCCGCCGGAGAGCTGGCTCGGATAGTGACGCGTGCGATGCGCCATGCCCACGCGCTCGAGCGCGTTCTGCACGCGCTTCTTGCGATCGGCGACGCTCAGCTTGCGATAGAGCAGCGGCAGCTCGACGTTCTCGTACACGGTGAGGTCGCCGATCAGATTGAACGACTGGAAGATGAAGCCGATCTCTTTGTTGCGGATGCGCGCCCGCTCGGTCGGATTGAGTTTCTCGACGGCGTGGCCGGACAGCACGTACGAGCCGTTCGTGGGCGTGTCGAGCAGGCCCAGAATCGAGAGGAGCGTCGACTTGCCGCAGCCGGAGGGGCCGCCGATCGACACGTATTCGCCCTTGCGCACTTCGAAGTGAATGTCGGAGAGCGCGTGCGTTTCGAGCTCATCGGTGTAGAAGATCTTGCTGACGCCGTTCAGTCGGATGAGGGATTCAGATGTTGTCTGTGGCATGTGTGGCCTCACTTGAGTTTGATTTCTTCGAATTGGTCGTAAGCGGAGTCGTCGGAGACGATCACGCGATCGCCGGGCGCGAGGCCGCTGCGGATTTCGATGGCAGTGGCCGACGCGCGGCCGAACTGCACTTTGACGCGCTCGGCGCGATCGCCGTCCACGCGAAAGACGGTGCCGCTCGAGTTCTCCTGCGCGCGCACGGGACGTGCGACGGCAATCGCGTCAGGCAAACGTTCCAGCTCGATGGTGGCGTCGACGCTGAGATCGGGACGCGCGCCCGCGGGCAGCTTGCCTTCGATGGCCAGGTCGACGAGCACGGTGCCATTGCTCGCGGCGGGATCGATGCGCGCGACTCGCGCGGCGACGACGCCGTTACGCGTGTCGATCTCCGCGCGCTGTCCGACGACGAGATCTTTCGCCTGCGTTTCCGCGACGCGGACTTCGGCTTTCAGGCGATCAGGCTGCGCGACCCGCGCGAGCGTCGTGCCGGCGTTGACGCGCTGGCCGGCCTGCACCGCGACCTGCTGCAACACGCCATCGATGCCGGCGCGCACCTGCAGCGATGCGATGCGCTGCCGCTGCAAACCGGCACGCGCGCGGCGCTGTTCGACCTCGGCCTGCAACGTCGCGAGGCGCGAGCGCTGCGAAGACGCGAGGATGTTCAGCCGCTTGTCTTCGAATGCGACGCGTTGTTCGAGAGACGACGCCGCGGACTCGGACAGCTGGCGCGTGATGGGCGCAGCCAGGCCGGCGCTTGCGAGCTCGGCGTCCGCCTTCGCGCGCAGTCGCGCCTGTTGCGCCTCAGCGCGCAGCCGCGCGGCCGCGGCCTCGCGATCGAGACGATCGCTTTCGAGCTCCGCCTGCGCCGCCGCGTACGCCGCTTCCGCCGCGCGCAGTTGCCATTCGGCGTCGAGCGCCGACTGCTGCTCCTGCGGATCGCTCAGCTCGATGATGACCGTGTCGGCGGCGACGAGCGTTCCCGGTTGCGCGACGACGCGCTCGACTCGGCCTTCGGTCGCGGCCGCGATCCAGCGCACGTTTTCGGGAGTGAGCACGCCGCTTCCGCGTACGGCGCGCGTGAGCGGTCCGCGCTCGACGGTCTCGATGACGAGCGAAGCCTGATCGACGGGCGGCGCAGCGGGTTTGAGTCGCGCGAACGCGAACGTCGTGAGGATGATGGCCAGCGCCGCGATGACCGCATAGATCGCGCGCCGAGTGTTCTTACGTGATTGCGGGGTGCGTGTGATGTCCATGTTCGCAGGACACAAACGCAACGAAGGCGCCGTGGTTTGAAAATCGGTAAGTTGCTGAACGGCAACGCGTTATCGGCAAACGCGCTCGCGAATGGTGTCCACGCTTAGAAAGTAACTGTCCAGATATGGACAGTCCTCTGTGCCTCTGTGTTCTCTGTCGTAAGAAAAACAACCACAGAGAGCACAGGGACACAGAGAGCAATCTCAGTACAATCGCGCCGTGCCGAAACTCACGACCGAAATCCCGAACGAGCTTTCACGGCAGATCGACCGGATCATCCGCGACGGCTGGTTTCCCGATCACGATTCGGTCGTGCGCGAAGCGCTCTCGCAGTTCGTCGACGCCAAGTCGTTCCTCGGCGACTCGCCGCGCATGCTGCATCGCTTCGCGGCGGATGCACTCAACGACTCGAAGCCCGAAGTGGCGCTGAAGTTCGTGAGCCGCGCGTTGTCGTTGATGGTCGGGCAGCCGATCACCGACTTCACGCTTTATCAGTCACTGGTCGAGTTGCGCGTGCAGATCCTCCTCGTCCTCGGCCGCGACGACGAAGCGCTCACGTCGGCGGAAGAAGCGCGCGAGAAACTCCCGAACAATCCCGCCATCGCGCGCTGGATCGAGAAGCTGCAGAAGAATCGGCCTCGCGGCGAGGCCTGATGCGCACTCGATACGCCCACCTCGATCCTGAGCTCATCCAGCGTCTCCTCGCGGAGATGGGGCTGCGCCGTCTCTTCAATCATCTGTTGCTGCAAACCAGCGGCGACGTCGAAGAAGCAATGCGCTGGATGCGCATGCTGCAGGACCGCGGCTACCTCGATCCCGATCTGGACCTCGACGCCTTCTTCGCGCAGCTCATGGAGGAGAACGTGATCGGTCGCGACGGCGAAGGCAACCTCGCGCTCGCGGCCGGAGGCGAGCGTCAGATTCGCCGCGACGCGCTCGATGAGATCTTCGGCGGCCTGCAGAAATCGATGACCGGCTATCACTCCGTCGCGAACGCGGGGCAGGGAACGGAGCGGCTCACGGAGACGCGGCCGTATCACTTCGGCGACGATCCGATGTCGATCGACTCGAGCCGCACGCTGCAGAACGTGATGAAGCACACCGATCCCGGCGACGAGATCCGCATCAGCGAAGACGATCTCGAAGTGTTCGAGACGGAGCATCTCTCGAGCTGCGCGACCGTCGTCATGATCGACATCTCGCACTCGATGATCCTCTACGGCGAGGACCGCATCACGCCCGCGAAGAAAGTCGCGCTTGCACTGACGGAGCTGATCCTGACGAAGTACCCGAAGGACGCCATCGACGTGCTGCTATTCGGCGATGAGGCGACCGAGGTGCCGATCTCGCAGATTCCATATGCGCAAGTGGGGCCGTATCACACGAACACGAAAGCCGGCCTCGAGCTCGCGCAACGGATCCTGCGGCGCCGCAAGCACAACAACAAGCAGATCTTCATGATCACGGACGGCAAGCCTTCCGCATTGTTCGAGAACGGCCGGCTGTATACGAATTCCTTCGGCCTGGACATGAAGATCGTGAACCGCACGCTTGAAGAAGCAGACCGCTGCCGCCGCGCAGGGATTCCGATCACGACCTTCATGCTCGCCACCGATCCGACGCTCGTGAACTTCGTCGATCAACTGTCGAAGATCAACCGAGGCCGCGCCTTCTACGCCTCCGCCGACCGCCTCGGCGAATACATCCTGGCCGACTACATTCGCAACCGCCGCAAATTCGTGCACTGAGAAGAGGAACCATGAAAACGATTCTCGTCATCACCGTGATCACGCTGGCCGCATGCGCGCGTCCCGCGGCCGACACCACATCCACCGCGACCGCGCCTGCAACGGAAAGCGTCGCCGCCGAAGCACCGAAAGGACCGCAGATGGATACCTTCTCGATCCCCGACAACATGCAGACCACCTCCTCGGGTTTGAAATACAGCGTCGATCAGCAGGGCACGGGCGCGCAGGCGTTCATCGGACAGACGGTGAGCGTGCACTACAGCGGATGGCTAATGGACGGAACGCCGTTCGACAGCTCGCGCGACCGCGGCACGCCGCTCGAGTTTCCGCTCGGCGCGGGCCGCGTGATCCGGGGTTGGGATGAAGGCGTGGCCGGGATGAAGGTCGGCGAGAAGCGCACGCTGGTGATCCCGCCGTCGATCGGCTACGGCGAACGTGGCGCCGGCGGTGTGATTCCGCCGAACGCCACGCTCGTGTTCAAAGTCGAGTTGATGGGAATTAGGTAGCCTTCTCCCCTCGAGAGGGGAGAAGGTGCGCGAAGCGCGGATGAGGGGTCGCCCCTCACCCGGCCTGCGGCCACCCTCTCCCGCAAGCGGGGCGAGGGCTACATCGGCTCACGACACCAGGTGCAGCTTGATCCCGGTCCGCTCGCGTTGTGCTTTCGCGATGATGCGCACGTGGTCGACTTTGCGTCCGTCGCGGAAGTCGAGCAGTGAATAGACGCCGCGCGTCTGCACGCGATCATCGAAGTCAACGATCTGCGCTTCGCCGTTCTCGAAGACCACTTCGGCGAAGCTGATTTGCGCCGGTCCTTCTTCGACTTCGAGTAACAAGCGTTCTCCGCGCTTGTCGACGTTCATGGTGAAGTCGGTCCAGCCTTCCTCATCATTGAGGCGCTCGCCGCCGGTCCAGGTGCGGCGGTCCGCATCGGGCATCGTCGCCACGACTGCAGCGGTGAATGCCACCGTGCCGAGATAGACGCTGGGGGCGACACGGACGACGGGGGCGGGGCGGACCACGACGTTGGGAAGCGTGCGGCGGATGGGGAAGCCAGGGCGCACGGTCACGCGCGTGCGGACCACTCTGCCGTTGCGCGTGCGGGTGGTGCGCACGACGCGCGCCGCGTCGGCGCTGAAGGCCAGGACGATCAGGGAAATCGCGAACAATCGTTTCACGGTGTCACTCCTTTTCCGGCATTCGACGCACGGATCACCGCGGACGTTTACTCCACTGAATACGAGGCATTTGGAGTGCGCGGCTCTGCCGCCGCGTTCGAAAGCGGCGGCTTTACCGCCGCACTCCATAGCGCGCGGAATTGGCTCGCAGACCGGTCCGTTTCATCGCCCAATGCGCAACTTATTTGCGGTTGGTGCGATGCTGCTCGCGGCCGTCTGCGTCTCCGCGGACGAAGTCGCGTACATCTCGCTCCAGTCCGGCTCGTGGTTCGGGCCGACGCCCGTGCATGACCGCGGCATCTACGGACAAGGCCAGCTCATCGCCGTCCTCGACACCGGCGTCGACTACAACTCCTGCTTCTTCGTCGAGCCCGACAACACGCCGCCGCCGGTGAACACCGGCACGCCGCAAGGCGGGCTGCAGTGGCAGAACATCGATCTCACCCGCCGCAAGATCGTCGCGTACAACTTTCTCTTCTCGTGCGATCAGTACCCCGGCCGAAGCGGCTGCGATCAGCCCGGCGCGCCGAACTCGCTCGACAATCAGGGCCACGGGACGCACACCGCGTCGACCGCGGCGGGCGATCGCGGAGTGCCGCTCGCGCACGATTTCGCGGACGGTGTTGCACCCGGCGCAAAGCTGATCGTGCAGGATGGCGGCTTCGTCGGCGGCGATCGCTGCACACAATTTCCCGGCGCCGGCTGCCCGGCGAATCTCACTCCGATCTTCGAGCAGGCGTACAAGCAAGGCGCTCGCATTCATTCGAATTCATGGGGCGACCGGCAGGGCGCGTTTCTGCCGCCGGTGCCGACCGCGAACTATCCGCAAAGCGCGTACGACGTCGATGCGTTCGCGTGGTCGCATCCCGACATGCTCATCGTGTTCAACACGGGCAACCTGACGCAGGTGATGGAGACGCCACTGAGCTCGCTCTCCGCGCCGGGCAGCGCGAAGAACACACTCCAGATTGGCGGCACACGCACGCGCAGCAACGACGACGACACGCTCGCGTACTTTACGTTCTTCGGTCCCGCGCGCGACGGACGCATCAAGCCCGATCTCGTTGCGCCGGCGCGCGTGCTCTCCGGCGCACGCGATCAGGACGGCAACCCCGCCACGTGCGAAGACTCGCGGCAGCCGGGAACGTCGTTCGCGTCGCCGACGGTCGCAGGCGCGGCTGCCCTGGTGCGGCAGTACTACACCGACGGTTTCTATCCCACGGGCGAGCGCGTCGCGGCGAACTCCCTCATACCGAGTGCAGCGCTGCTGAAGGCGACGCTGATCGCATCCGCCCGCGCGGTGCCGCTGCGCGGCGACATCGTGACCGAGACGAAAGTGCCCGCGTTGCCGGTGCCGTCTCACGAGCAGGGATGGGGCTTCCCCGTGCTCGACGACTCGCTCTACTTCGCGGGCGACGCCCGTAAGCTGCAGGTCGTCGACGTGCCGCTCGCGAACGGACTCGCCGAAGGGCAGTCGTCGACCGTGCGCGTGAACGTGAAGCCGGGCACTCCGTTGAAAGCTGTGCTCGTGTGGACCGATCCTCCGGGCCACATCGCCAGCCCATCCGATACGTCGGCGCAGCTCGTGAACGATCTCGATCTGCGCGTCTTCACCGGATTGGAAACGAAGTTCGGCAACGGCGCGCCGGATCGCATCAACAATGTCGAAGTGGTCTCGCTCGACAACGCCTCGGGTACGGTCGCGATCACGGTCTCCGCGCACGACCTGAAGTTCGGCGCGCGTCAGAGCTACGCGCTCGTGATCACCGGCGAGCTGACGGCTGCGCCGAAGTCGCGTTCGCGCGCCGTCCGGCATTAGCTATCATGCGCGCCCTATGCTTTCCCGTGAGTACCTCCGCGAGCAAACCGATGCCTATCGCCAGGCGCTGCAGAACCGCCGCGCGACGGTCGATCTCGAACGTTTCGTAGCGCTCGACGCCGACCGCCGCCGCACCATCGCGCAGGCCGAGGCGCTGAAGGCGCAGAAGAACACCGCGTCGCAGGAGATCGCGACGCTCAGGAAAAGCAAGCAGGACGCATCCGCGCAAATCGACGCGATGAAGCGCCTCGGCGACGAGATCAAAGGTCTCGACGATCGCCTCGGCGAGATCGAAAACGAGCTCACGTCGCTGGAGCTGCTGTTCCCGAATGCGCCGCACGAATCCGTTCCCGTCGGCGCGGACGAATCGGCAAATCGCATCGAGCGTCATTGGGGCGAGCGGCCGCAGTTCGATTTCACGCCGAAGGAGCACTCCGACCTCGGCGAAGCGCTGGGCATTCTCGATTTCGAACGCGCGGGCAAGATCACCGGTTCGCGTTTCTCGATCCTGTATGGCGCGGGCGCGAAGCTCAGCCGCGCGCTCATGAATCTCATGCTCGATGTGCACGAGCGGCAGGGGTACACCGAAGTGCTGTCGCCGTTCATCGTGAACGCGGATTCGCTGCGCGGGACGGGGCAACTGCCGAAGTTCGAGGAAGACCTGTTCAAGCTGCAACACGAGAAGCCGTTGTACTTGATCCCGACCGCGGAAGTGCCGGTGACGAACATCTATCGCGATGAGATCCTCGACGGCGCGCAGTTGCCGATCCGCTTCACGGCGTACACGCCCTGCTTCCGCAGCGAGGCCGGTTCGTACGGCAAGGACACACGTGGGTTGATTCGCCAGCATCAGTTCGAGAAGGTCGAGCTGGTGAAGTTCACGGCGCCCGAGGATTCGTGGGACGAACTCGAGAAACTCGTCGCGGATGCTGAAGAGATCCTGCAGATCCTCAACCTGCACTATCGCGTCGTGACGCTTTCGACCGGCGACATGAGCTTCTCGTCCGCGAAGACGTACGACATCGAGGTGTGGCTACCCGGGCAGCAGGCGTTTCGCGAGATCTCGTCGTGCTCGAACTTCACCGACTTTCAGGCGCGTCGCGCGAACATCCGCTATCGCAGCGCGGAGAGGAAGACGGGTTTCGTGCACACGCTGAATGGTTCGGGCTTGCCGCTCGGACGCACGCTCGTGGCGGTGCTCGAGAACTATCAGCAGGCGGATGGCTCCGTGATCGTGCCCGAGGCGCTACGGCCGTACATGCGCGGGGTAGAGCGGATCACGAAGTAAGTACCTCGGAGTACCTCGGGTACCTCGGAGTTCCTCGGAGGGGTTGAGCTCCCCGCGGTACTCCGAGGTACCCGAGGTACTCGTCACGCGAACAGCACTTCGTAATCGAGATCGAGCTGTCCGACGTGAATGCGGTCGCCGCTGCTGAGGATGGCGTGATAGACGCGCGCGCCGTTGAGCCAAGTGCCGTTGCGGCTCTTCAAATCCTCGATCACGTACCCCTCGGGACCGCGATAGATGCGCGCGTGAAATCCGGACACGCCGAGGTCGTTGAGCTGAATGGTGTTTTCGCGATGGCGGCCGATCAGGTACTCGGGCTCCGTGAGCGGAATGATCGTGCCGTCGCGTTCCATCCTCAATTGCGCGACGGTCGGCCGCACCACGTCCGCGTACGAAAGCAACCTTTCCTCGGATTGCATGAGCAGGCTGGTGTCATCGTTCGGCTCATCCTGAATCGTCGACTCGGAGCCGAACCGCGGCGCGCCCTGACGAATGGTTGCATCAGCGGCCATCGTGCCCGTTTCCGAGGGCGGGCCGGCACCGGTATCGTCGAGTCGGCGCTCGCCCGCGACTTCGATCAGCTTGTTCGCGCGCAGGCCATACAACAGGCGGTAGACCTGAAACGGATCGTCCTCCGAATCGTCGCAGAGCTCCTTGATCGTCCGCTGGCCGTTGATCATGAAGAGGATTTTCCACTCGTCCGCGGTGAGCGTGATCTTCTCGTCGCGCGGCGTGGCGACGACGCGGAAGATCATCGACTGATCGGGAAGGAGCTGCAGGCATTGCTCCCACTCCTCGATGCGGCGCGCGCCTTCCATAATCAAGTTGCCGAGGTCGATGGAGATGGTGACGGCGTGCGAGGGGAGCGCCGTTTCCTGCTCGAACGAGAACACGCCGGCGTTCCACACGAACGCGTCGAAGACGATCTCCGAGACCTGCACCTTCAGCGCGTCGCGCAGTTCCGGATCGGTGAGCACTCCGGAGTCGACGCAGAGTCGTCCGAACTGACCGCCGTCGCGCTGCATCAGCGCGTCGATGCGATCGCGCTGATCGCGCGTGATCTTTTTCTTGCGCAACAGGATCTGGCCGAGACGGAACCCTTCCTGATTGGATGAGGCGTAGACGAGGGCGCCGTCGTCGAAGAAGAGATGCGCCTCGCGTCCGCCGTTGGCGAACGTGAGCGTGCCGCTCTTGCGCGTGGTGCTCAGAAATGCGAGCACGTCAGGCAGGCGGAAGGCGGAGGCGTCTCCCTGCAGGACGGCCATCGATGCGGGCGATTGTTACACGAGTGCGCGCACGCTCCACAGCCCGACGATGGATACGAGCAGCCACAGCACGAGGCCGAGGACGAGCGGACGAATGCCGACGCTCGCGAGACTTTTGCGGGAGAGCGCGGAGCCGATCAGGAACAACGTGACGGTCAGGCCGATGCGCGCGATACGCACCAGTACGTCCCACGTCACGTCCTGCGCGGGCACGTACGTGCGCAGCACGGAGGCGAGAAGGAAGAAGAGGATGAACCACGGAAACGCGATGCGCGCGGAGCCGCGGCGGCGGAAGGCGTACGCGGTTCCGAGCGCCAGCGGCACGATCCACAGCGCGCGCGTCAGCTTCACCGTCGTCGCCACCTGCAACGCCTCGGCTCCATACGCCGCGGCCGCACCGACGACGGAGCTCGTGTCGTGAATCGCGATCGCGGACCAGATGCCGAACTCCGTTTGCGTGAGGTGCAACGCGGCGCCGATGGCGGGGAAGATGAACAGCGCGATCGAGTTGAGGATGAAGACGGTGCCGAGCGAGACCGACATCTCCTCCTCGGTTGCGCCGATGACCGGACCGACTGCGGCGATCGCGCTGCCGCCGCAGATCGCGGTGCCGGATGAGATGAGATGCGCCGTGCCGCTGCCGACGCGCAGCGCCCGGCCGAGGGCGTAGCCGGCGAGCAGCGTGCCGGCGATCGTCGCGAGCGTGAAGAGGATTCCGGAACGGCCCGCGTCGAGAACCTTCTGCAGGTTCATCCCGAAGCCGAGTCCAACGACGGAGATCTGCAGCAGGATCTTCGTGACGCGGCTGGTTTTGAACGGACTGCCGAGCGTCAACGCGAATGCGAGACCCAGCGCAAGCGCGAGCGGCGGCGGACACCACGGCGTGACGCAGAACAGCAACAGCGCGACGAACGTCGCCTTGCGAATCACAAGTGGCGCCGGAACAACTCCAGCGTTCTGCGCCACGCGTCGGACGCCGCATCGGGGTTGTGAACCGGGCGCGTGTCGTTGAAGAACGCGTGATCGGCGCCGGGATAGATCACCAGCTCGACGTTCTTCCCCATCTTCTCGAGCTTCGCATGCAACTCGCGGCCGTGCTCCGGAGGCACGCCTTTGTCGTTCTCGCCGTAGATCAGCAGCATCGCGGCCTGCAGCTTGTCCCAGTCAGGCGTGACCTGCTTGAAGCCGCCGTAGAAGCTGACGGCGGCGCCGACGTTGCTCGCGTCCTTCGTCGCGGCGTATTGCGCAAGCGCGCCGCCCATGCAGAAGCCGACCACGCCGTATTGTTTCGATGTGCACTCGGGCTGCTGCAGTACGTACGCGCCGGCGCCGGCGATCTCTTTCACGGCGCGCTCGGCATCGAGCTCCATCAGCATCTTCAGCGCGTCGTCGGGCGACTTCGTGGTCTGGCCGTGATAGAGGTCGGGCGCGATTGCCACGAAGCCTTCGGCCGCAAAGCGATCGACGACGTCCTGGATGTGATCGACGAGGCCCCACCACTCCTGAATGACCACGACGGCGGGGCCTTTGCGGCCGTCGGGCGGGGTGGCGAGATAGCCCTGACAGGTATGTCCGTTGGATGGAAACTCGACGCGCTTGCCCATTTTCAGTCCCTCCGAGCGGCCGGGGATTCTATCGCGAGAAATTATGTGAAAATAGCATCCCGATGCTGACCAAGGAGCAACTCGCCGACCTCTCGAAAAAGCGCAGTTGCCCGCGTTGCGATCTGGACAAAACCGTGGGCAACGCGCTCTGCCGCCGCTGTCGCAGCAAACTCCCTCCCCACATGCGTTTAGGGATCGAAAACATCCCTTCGAAGGACGCGGGCGTCGTGGGGAACGCGCTGCGCGCCGCCGCGAATTACTTCACCGTGCATTTCGCCTCGGTGAGGAAGTTCGGCGGCGGGAAAAAGCGATAGGGCCGACCAGGGGCCTCCGGACATCTGAGCCTCCGTGTCAAGTCATGCGGCAGCGGAGGCGAGGGGTGAGCCTCGCCTGGCGAGTTGCTGCAGGTAGCGCGCTTCGTCGTAGGCGGTGCGGCTCTTCCAGCAGGCGTA
>Ga0196977_1000072_pt1 | contig 70046 bp, 77 predicted proteins | sample S3v_1013CmetaG_FD_148634 | JGI IMG/M metagenome (GOLD analysis project Ga0196977, IMG submission 148634) | Soil microbial communities from Anza Borrego desert, Southern California, United States - S3+v_10-13C | ecosystem: Environmental > Terrestrial > Soil > Desert | place: USA: California...
ACTTTGATGCGGGAATTCAAAAGACGATACGCGTGCTCATCGAAAGAGAAAGAATCGGTGAGAATACCATCAAGACGAAGACGAAGACGCACCGATCCTTCCGCAGGCTCAAGGTGAATGTCAGAGGCTTGAAGGGAAAAAGCTGCCGCAAGCATACCTTCGAGAAGTTTCGATACTTGGGTGGCGTTCTTCACCGAGACGGCTTCAGCAAGGTATGCCCGGAGCGCGGGGAGGGAAGTGAGCTCCTGCTTGAGGCGCATGAGCTCTTCGCTTGAGATATCAAATACGCCGGAACGGGTGCTATGAGCGAGCGAAAGATCGTCGTATCGAGCGAGAGCCTTTTTAATACTCGTCTCCGATACAAGATATTTCTCAAGAATGTATCCGGCACCCACAAGCTCTCCCAGAAGCTTCTCCACGGCGTCGCCATTCGGCGTGCGCATCGCCACCTGCAGGTGCTTCCCGTTCTTATCAAACGCAATGATCCCCGCGCTTTCCGCGTCTGCCTTTGGAATGAGACGGAGCGCGTCCATATTGATGGGGATTACAGAAAGATCAGTATATGGAAGGCCGTATTTCTCAGAGAGTACGCGAGCGAGGTCCTCTTCCTCGCGAGCACGCGCGCCGGCAAGCTTCGCGTCCTCCGCTTCAGTGTCGAAATGAGCAGGCATGCGGACATCATAGCAGGCAGCGCGCCTTTATTCAGGAGACAATACCGCATACTTGACTTATTTAGGTACCTGTGGTACTTATACTTACAGGAGGTGCGTCATGAAAATAGTTGTTTCCTTTGTTGCGTTAGCCAGCGCGCTTGCGCTTGGCGGCTGCGGCGGTGCTGGGGGTGGCTTCAATCCCCACGCTTACCGCTACGTGGAAAGCACGCCGTTCCTCGGTCTCGGCGACTACGGCCGTTTCTCGATCGTGCCGGCAGACATCCCCGGATACGGCCGGATCGTCGGCAAGAGCGACGGCTTCCTCAGCGGGCGATACGCCATCGGCCACGAGCCGCTCGACGAGCTGGCCTGCAGGCGCTACCAAGTCTGCTCTGGCATCGACCCCGAGCCCATCCGCCGCTATCGGTGGCGCCGGTACTGATCCGGCCGCCGATGCGCCGACCGTCGGCCAAGGCAACGAAAGGGCTCCGCAGCTTCTGCGGAGCCCTTTTTGATACAATTCTCTTATGCAGAAAGCACTCCCCACCCTAGAGTCTCTTATAAGTGAGGCTGAAGCTTTTGCGGCAACTCTCGCTCCGCGTGACAATAGTGCTACTCTCGTAACATTGTCAGGAGAGCTTGGAGCGGGGAAGACCTCTTTCACTCAGGCAATGGCCTGCGCTCTCGGCGTCACTGAGAATGTTACCAGTCCCACGTTCGTGCTCGAGAAGATATACGAGTTGCCTGAAGGACAAAAGTTCAAGCGCCTCGTGCATATAGACGCGTATCGGCTTGAAGGAGAAAGTGCCCTGACTCCTCTCGGCTTTGATGGAATCATCAAGAATGCTGAAAACCTCATCGTGCTTGAATGGCCTGAGCGCGTAGAGAATGCGCTCCCGATTCCCACGCACGCCATAACGCTTGAAGTGCTTCCAGATAACGCGCGCTCTATTACCTATGCCTAAAGCAGCCAAAAAGAAAGAACGGCTCGTGCTCCTTGACGCGCACGCCATCATTCATCGCGCATACCACGCACTCCCCGACTTCCAGAGTCCTGCCGGTGAACCAACCGGCGCTCTCTACGGACTTTCCGCAATGCTCTTGAAGATAATCACGGACTTGAAGCCCGACTACATCGCCGCCGCATACGATCTCCCAAAGCCGACGCTCAGGCATGAAGCATTCGCGCAGTACAAATCCACCCGCATGAAGATAGAGGAAGCGCTCGAGCGCCAACTCACCACCTCCCGCAAGGTTTTCGAAGCTTTCTGCATTCCCGTATACGAGCGCGAAGGATTCGAAGCTGACGATATTCTCGGCACTATCACCCACTTACTCAAGAGCCGTGACGATTTGGACATCATCATTGCCTCAGGAGACATGGACACACTTCAGCTCGTTGATAAGGGGAGGGTGCGCGTATATACCCTTAAAAAGGGGCTAAACGACACGATCACGTATGACGAAGCAGCAGTCGTAGCAAGGTACGGCTTTCCCCCCGAGCTTGTTCCCGACTGGAAAGGACTCCGGGGAGATCCCTCCGACAACATCATGGGGGTACCGGGAATTGGTGAGAAAACAGGAACCACGCTCGTTCAGGAGTTCGGAACACTCGAGAAGCTGTACAAGGCCATAAAGAAGGATGAAAACCTTCTTCTTGAGAAGGGGATCAAGCCACGCATTATCAACCTCTTGAAAGAGCACGAGGAGGATGCGATGTTCTCGAAAATGCTTGCAACCATTCGTACGGACGCACCTATCGCCTTCAAACTGCCCGAAGCAGTTGCCACCAATGAAACGACTCTGCCGAAGATTCTCGCCCTTTTCGACGAACTCGGCTTCCGCACCCTTCGCGAGCGCGCAAAGAATGTGTTCCGTAAAGAGGGAGAACAGACAGTGAACGAAGAGATGCCTGAAGGGGAAGGAGAAGAAGTCGATAAAACAAAGTTCGAAGAAGCGCAGGTCATGCTTTGGCTTCTTGCTTCTGATCTCACCAATCCCTCGCTTGATGACATTCTCGCTTTCACCAAGACTCAAAGCTTCAGCGCCGCATATAAGGTCCTTCAGGACCGCATCGAATCAACCGGCCAGCTCGACGAGGTGTACGGAAAGATAGAAAGGCCTCTCATCCCCATACTCCGTGAAATGGAGAGGCATGGTGTTTGTATAGATAAAAAGGTTCTTGCCGGACTTTCAAAGAAGTATCAAGAGGAACTGAAAGAGATAGAGAAGCGCATATTCAAAGTCGTGGGACATGAGTTCAACATAAGCTCGCCTAAGCAACTCGGTGACGTGCTCTTCGACGAACTGGGGCTCAAGGTCGCAGGGAAGGCGACGAAGAAGACGGCGACTGGCCAGCGTTCAACCAAGGAGTCTGAACTCGAGAAGCTCAAAGACGCGCATCCCATCATCGCCGACATCCTTGAATACCGGCAGATAGGGAAGCTCCTTGGAACGTACGTCGATAGCATCCCGAAGCTTCTTGATAAGGACGGCAGACTCCACGCCGATTTCCTCCAGACCGGCGCTGTCACCGGCCGCATGGCAAGCCAGAACCCCAACCTCCAGAACATCCCCATACGAAGCGAGCGGGGACGCGCCATCCGGCATGCCTTCATTGCTCCGAAGGGTTTTACTCTCTTAGGCTTCGACTATTCCCAAATAGAGCTCCGCATTGCAGCCATTCTTTCCGAGGACGAAAAGCTCGGCGACATCTTTCGTTCAGGGCGCGACGTACACCAGGAAGTAGCCGCTGCCGTCTTCAACGTTCCGTCAGACCAAGTCGATCATGAGATGCGTCGCCGCGCCAAAATCATTAACTTCGGCATCCTCTATGGCATGGGAGTGAATGCACTCAAGGCGCAACTCGGAACCAACACGGCAGAAGCCCACCAGTTCCACGAAGACTACTTCCGCACCTTCAGCCGTCTTGCCGAGTACCTTGAAGAAACAAAAGGAAAAGCCCGCCGCCTTGGCTTTACGGAAACGCTTTTCGGTAGACGCCGAGAGTTCTCCGGCATGAAGTCTCCCCTGTCGTACGTTCGCGCGCAGGCAGAACGCATGGCCATAAACGCCCCTATACAAGGAACGCAGGCAGACATTATCAAACTCGCCATGGTGCGCATCCATGAGTTCCTGAATGATAAGAAACTCCAGGATGACGTACATCTCATACTCCAGGTACACGACGAACTCGTCTTTGAGGTGAACGAGGGAGCGCTAAAAGACGTTGCGCCGAAGATCAAGGAAATTATGGAAGCAGTACTTCCCGAAGAAGAGACGCACGGCATACCCGTCCTTGCGCAGGGGAAGACAGGTGCCGATTGGGGCTCGATGGTACCCTTGGAATAACATGCTATATCTCTTCCACGGTTCCGACGTACACAAGGTGAGAGCGAAAGCTTTTCAGTGGGTTACTGCAGCCCGCGCCAAAGCTCCCGACGCGTACTATGTTCGCCTTGAGCCAGGAGAGGTCACCGAGGAGTCAGTCCGCGAAGCGCTCAGCATGCAGGGGCTCTTTTTCAGCAAGACGCTGGTGCTTATAGACAACCCGTTTGAGGTTAAAGAGACTGCAGATGTCGTGCTCAACCTCCTTCCAGAACTTGCAGAATCTCCGAATGCAGTGGCGCTACTTGCACCAAAGCTTATACCCGCGCGCGTGAAGAAGGTCGGAGCGTACGCAGAGAAAGTATTTAAAGTAGACGCTGTCGTTAAGGCAGAACGCGGATTCAATACCGGCCTTGTAAACGCTCTTGCACAAAAGAACGGACAGGTTCTCTGGAAAGAACTCATCAAGGCATACCGCATGGGAGACGCGTCTGAACAAATACACGGACTCCTTCACTGGAAGGCCCGGGATCTCATGAAGCGGGGAGGTGGAGCGTGGGGAGAGAAAGGAGCGCGCAGACTCTCACGCGACCTTATCGAGCTTCTTGCCGACTCGCGGGGGAAAGACATCGAGCTCCCCCTTGCACTTGAAAGATTCGCCCTTTCTCTTAAGCCGTAGAGTGCTTCTTTGGTTTCTGCATGACAACCCAGAAGTGCTTGCATGCATACTCCTTGCCGAAAAACTCCGCCTGTTTCTCAACGCGCCGCGATTCGACAACTGTAAAGGCAGAATACTGTTTATCGATCTCTTCCTGGTCGAATGTCTTCTCAAACTTTCCAGTCGAGTGATGAAATGCGTTCCTTTCGGCTGCGGGATCTTTCTCAACCATTTCCTTATGAAACTCGTCCTCAGTCGATAGCAGGTAGGCAAGCAGATAACCGCCAGGCCTTAGAACGCGATAAAGTTCTGTTACGGCAGCCCTGCGTCCTGCCTCGCTTTCTATATCAGTCGTGGCAAAGCAATCGACGGCAAAGTCAAAGTAGTCAGACTCGTAGTCCCAATCTAAGGTCGCGTCTTGAACCTTGAAATGTGCGGTGTCAATCCCAACTGACTTTGCGCGTCGTTTCGCTTCCTCTATCGCCACTGGCGAAAAATCAAAGCCGTGCATTTCCAGGCCCTTTCCTGCCAGCCAGATGACATTCCTTCCTTTTCCGCAGCCCATCTCAATACCTCTTGAAACGGGGATATGATGAGTTTCCAGATAGCTCCAAAACTTCTTAATGCCGCTCGACCCCTCCTCAGAGTCCGTCTGAAGAAGCACATTCGGCTTCTTATGCTCCTCGTCCCAGATTCGTTGTTGGTCTTCGTGGGTGAAGTCTCGCATGTAACAAGTATATCGAATTCAACCGTTTATATTTGTCCGCCCACCAGGGCTCGAACCTGGGACCGTCTCCTTAAAAGGGAGCTGCTCTACCAACTGAGCTATGGGCGGTGGTTCCAAACTACCACTTAATAACTATAGATATCAACCGTGCGGCCTTCACGGTCAAGAAGCCTGATGGTCTCGTTGTCGCTTCTCCAGAGCTCGGCTCCGCGGTTCAGGTATACGCGCCATGTGTCGCCTTTGTAGTCTTCGTCATTGAAGTGAGCGTTCACACAGCCCTCGTAGTTCAGGCGCGACTCGATGAACGCTTCGCACTCGTCTGAGGCCTCCCTTGGAGCGCTTCTCTGCGTCTCGCAGCGAGGAAGACGGCTCACAATCTCACGGCACTCATTGTATGAAGATGCAGATCCAGAATATCCCTGTCCAAGCTCCTCGGTAGGGGAAGGGCAGCTCCGGTTTGCGAGAGGAGGAACGAAGGAGGTAATGCCAAGATATCCGATACATTTATTCTCTCTAAAAGAAGTCCCAAGCGGGGAACTTCCCGTAGTGATGATCGCCTCGTCCCCGTCCTGAAGCACGACGTTGGTAAGTGCTCCGCCCGGAGTCACAGCCGCCTGCGGAATGACTGCGTTCACGCCACTTCTCGAGCTTGCGATCGTAAAGCCGGTGATATCGACTGAATCACTTTCTGCTCGTACGGCAACGTACTCGTTGTCTGGTCTGGTCCCTCCGGGTCCTCCCGCACGGCTTACGATGCGGACATTTCCTGCCTGAGGAGACACTGGACCAACGTTCTCCTCCTCTCCAAGACTGTTTTCAAATCTGCCAAAGATACTCCGGACGCTCCATACGCCGGAACGCCTCTCGCCGTTGCCTATAGTGATGTCTTCTCCGTATCCTTCCTGCGTGTCGTCCACGTCCGTTATGGGAGTGATGTAGGGGCCGGCAAAGGATATTGGGCGCGAGGGGCCTCCGGTTGACACCCACAAAAGGAAGGCGAAGGCGAAGATGCCGATAACAAGCCAGGCGTCACTCATGTCCTTATGATAGCAACTTTTTCAATTCCTCCCGAACCACCTCAGCATCGCTCCAAAGCTCCTTGGAACCGTTCGGGCCCATGATGTACGGGTCCGTGCCTTTGCCGGTCACGAGAACGGAATCCCCCGGGCGGGCAAGGGTGAGGGCGGTGCGTATAGCCTCACGACGGTCCATGATGATCCGCGGCTTCCGCTCCATACCTTCAGCCATTGCGTTTACTATGGCCTCCGGATCCTCGTCGTATGGGTCTTCGTTCGTAAGGATCACCTCATCGCATTCCTTATCCGCGATGCGCCCCATCTCCGGGCGCTTCCATTGATCACGCCCCCCTCCGGTATTCCCAAGCACGCAGATCTTCCTGCCTGGGTATGCCGCATACAAGGCTGAAAGGGAGTCGGGAGTGTGCGCATAGTCGACGACTGCCTGGAAGTTCTGCCCCTCGTCTATACGTTCCGTTCTTCCAGGGATGCGCTCAAGCTTTGCGAGAGCTTCGGCAATGGTCGGAAGCGGCACACCCACAAAGCTTGCTGCTTTGATGACCGCAAGCGCGTTCATGATGTTGAAGCTCCCGGGGAGTTTAAGAGCAAATGACACTCCTTCATAGGTGAACGAGACCCGGCCGGGCATGAGTTCCACATTCTTCGCTTCTGCGTATGAAAAGGGAAGTCTCTCCTCCACTGAAAGATCAAGGTATTTCTTTCCCTCAACGTCGTCGGCGTTAGGAATGATCGCTCGGCGGCGCTTCGGTGAGCGTACAAGCTCCTTTCCGATCTCGCGCTTCGCTTCTGCGTACTTCTCAAACGAGCCGTGCGACTCAATATGTTCCTTATGAAGATTCGTGAATACAAGCGCGTCAAGGTATAGATACTTATGCCTGTATTGCCTGACGCTCTCGCTTGTTATTTCAACGACTGCGTGCGTACACCCCTGCTTCTTCGCTCGCGCAAGGAAGTCGTGGATGAAACCGCGACCGGGCATTGTCATCTTGTACAGGTTAGGAACTGACTCGTCCCGTATCGCAAAGCGAATGGTGCCCGCAACTGCAACCGGAATGCCTGCATGGTGAAGCACGGTATAGAGCATGTCGGAGACCGAGGACTTTCCCTTGGTACCGGTTACTCCGATGATCATGAGTTTCTCTGCAGGAAAGCCGTACGAAAGCGCAAGCAGGAAGGAGAGTATGCGGTGATAGAGGGGAAGAAGGGGAGTGATAAGAGAGCGAGGCAGTATGCGCTTCAATATGCCCACGACTGCGTTTATTGCTTTATACATACCTAGCGGTTCCCGCCGAGTGCGCTCTTCAGGCGCGCGTCGCGTCCTGTGATGTGCATGGGAACTCCAGCAAGGGCCTTTCTCGCTTCACGATCCGTGTACCCAAGCGCAACAAGCGTATCGAAGACTTCTGCATCCTCGCCGTCATGCTCCCGTGCACTAACGTCTATCTTCTCTGAAAGTTCGACTGCTATCTTTTCCGCAGCCTTCTTCCCAAGACCTACGACTCTCGTGAGGTATGAGATATCGCGCTTGCCGATAGCTCCTTCAAGGGCTTCACGGGATGCGCGGGAAAGTATGGAAAGAGCGGTTTTAGGACCAATACCGGAAACGGTGAGCAGGAGTTCGAAGAAACGAAGATCTTCCTTTGAAGTGAAGCCGTATAGGTCGACACCATCCTGCTTTACGGCCAAGTGCGTGAGAAGAGTCGCCTCAGAGCCCTCAGTAAGAGAGGTTCCTGCGGGAAGGCGTACGAACACCCCCCATCCCCCAACATCTATAGTCGCTCCGGCAAGTTCAGCCTCGAGAACCTTTCCTTTTATCTGCCTGATCATATGGCTATCGTAGCATTTTGTTTGAATGTAGTTCGAAACCTAATCTGCAAGGAAGGTCGCCAGCCTTACCGTGTTTTCTGTGCGACCAGCAAATGACAACTATATTCTCTATGTGATCTCTTACTGATCGGAACCTTGAAAGGTATCCAAATTTCCTCAAGAATGTTCCAAACGTGCGCATCCAATAAGGATTTCATGTCAGCTGTGTGGAGTGATTTTGGCGCTGGAGAAAACTCCCAATCATAAGGATCAGCAAGCAACATAACCCCTTTAGCCGTAAGGAGGTTCTCAAGTACTTCTATAAGTAATTTTGGGTTGGAGACACGGTCAACTACATTGACGCAGCTAACGAATTCGAATGAAGAGCTAGGTAATGATGTTCGACAAATATCATCCTTAAGAAATCTAGTTGAACCGGATGGGACTGGATACCGCACTTCTTTCCGCGTTCCGTTCTTTATTGCATTACAAGCATCTATAAAACGCCGACTCGAGTCGGTGCCCGTTGAACATGACGCGCCCATTTTTGCGTATTCAAAGACTAAACGCCCCGTAGCACAGCCTACGTCCAATGCCCGCGTCTGTTCGTGAACATGCGGTCGTGCGTATGAAAGCAGGCTTTTATAAAATCCATCAAATTCATCTGTTGGATTCTCCGTAAGATACGGGCCGTATTGTCCTCTCAAGTAGTTGAGCAACATCTGCCGAGTCCCGTACTTATAAGGAAGAAGGTAATTGAGAAGCCCTTTCATCATCCCATTCTATAATGAGCCAAAAGTTAGAACGCTCCCCGGATTTCCAACCGCTGAGAGAGTGGTTGTCCAAAAGCAAAAGGCCGTCGAGAGACGGCCTCATTTTGTTACTTAACCACCCCTGCTTTCTTCAGAGTCTTGTATGCGCCGTTCTTCTTAATAGAACGCAGACCCTTCGTTGAGACATCAACGAGCACAGTCTTATCAAGCTCCGGAATGAAGACGCGACGCTTATGGAGATTGGCCTGGCGGCGCACCTTGCCCGTCGGGTTGAACTGGGTAGCGCGGGTACGGTTTGAGTACCGCCCGCCTACCTGGGTCGTCTTTCCGGTTACTGCGCATTCGCGTGCCATAGTCCGTGCATGCTAGCATAGCTCCTATATCCTAGGCAAATGGAATCAGACCTCCTCATTTTCAGTATTATCGTCCTCATCTTCTCAGTGATCATCCACGAGGTGGCGCATGGGTGGGCGGCGAACTCTCTGGGCGATCCCACGGCAAAGCTTGCCGGGCGTCTCACCCTTAACCCCATACCTCATATCGACCTTTTCGGTACTATCCTCATACCGCTCATGATGAAGCTTTCGGGCATGCCGTTCCTGTTCGGCTACGCGAAACCGGTTCCGTACAATCCGTACAATCTGCGAAACCAGCGGTGGGGAGAAGCGTTCGTTGCTATTGCCGGTGTTGGAACGAATCTTTTCCTCGCCGTGCTCTTCGGCCTCATTGCACGATATGCGTACGCGTCCGGTTCCATGGCGTTCGGCGACCTTGCAGCAGTGGTAGTGCTTATGAACCTCTTCCTCGGTATTTTCAATCTTCTCCCGATCCCGCCGCTTGATGGGTACACATTCCTTCGCAGCGTTTTGCCGTATAAGAGAGCGATGGCATTCCGCGAGTTTGAGAATCGGCTCATGCAGGGAGGCTTCCTCACCATTATCGTTTTTGTTCTTGTCTTCTTCTATTTTCTCTCCAAACCCTTTACCGCCCTTATTCTCTACCTTTTCCGTTTGATTGTCGGCGTATAGCGGCGAAGAGAAGAAGGAGCGCAAGTAGAAGGAAAAGTACGTATGGTAAGAAGTTTTTCTTTGTAGCAGCAAAACTTTTTTCTTCAGCCTTGTCCAAAGCTATTTCTTGAATCTTTTCGTCTGGCGCACTAGGCGCTATTCTTTCAACCGTTTTCTCAGGCGTAGTTGAGGAAGCGGTCGAAGAAGCCTCGACTTCGTTTGTGAACGAAAGAGGAGGAACGGAGCGTGTACGTCCAGTGTTCTTCCTATTACTTGAGTCAGAAGGAAGGGAGGGAGTGGTTGTTGAAGGAGGAATCGGCGTAGGAACTTCTGGTTCCTCGTTCTCCATTCTTGGTCCGTATATGACCGGCTCACCCGGCTTTGGTATGACAGACATGTCAACAACGCCGTCCCCTTCAAGATCAACTTCGAGCTGAGACATGAGGCCTGTTTCAGAAAAGCTGAACGTTCCAAGCGTGCCTTGAAGCATCGGCACGTTCACAATACTCGTTGTGGTCGCAGTGTCGTTCCCAACCTTTTCCAGGATCTCAAGCGTAAAAGTTCCCTTAGCTAAGCCATGGAAGTGAAGCTCGTACGATGTTCCTCTCGGAGCGATGAGATACTGCACGTTGCCTAGGCGCCCGTACTCTACGTCAGGAACATCTTCCTTTACTTTTCCTTCCGACAGGAGTCCTGTGTATCTTCCGCTACTGTCCGTAAGACCAAGAGTAAGAGGAGAATGAAGGAAGAAAAGGACCTTATGCGAAGGCCTCATTCCTGGTTCGGGGTCGGAGACAAGAAAGATCGGATCCTCTTTATCGGTAAGAATGTCCCTGATGAGCGTTCGCACGTCAGGTATCTCAAAAAGATCGGCGTGGCTTCCTCCTGTACGCGCGAGATTGATCCAGTGGGTCTCCGCGTCTTCCATCATGAGCGCGCTTTCTATGGGCACCACGCCATCCCCGTCGTCAGTGAAGTCGGGACGATAGAGAGGCTCCTCGCCTCCAAAGAGGCCAAGCAAGCCCGGCGCTTCATAGAAATAGACGCCCGACATAGTGTTCCTCCCCCAGCCGCCGACCTGGTGCACTTCAACGCCTAAAGGAGGCTGCCATGAATCGATCTCCGCATGTACGGTGCGCGCGTATTCGATAAGGGAGGGAGAAAGAACATTTGGATTCTCGGTGTCGTTCTCAGCGGGTTTCGTCCTTCCACCCTCCTGTGCAAGCGCGTACTCGTAGAGCTCGTGTGCGCTGTCTATGCCAAGTCCGTATTGGCCCTGTTCCTTTGTGTAAAAGGTGGCACCGGAGAAACGTATCGGCGGGAAGCCCTTGTCGCGCGTTCTTTCGAAATATGGCCCTGAAGGGAGTAGGTGATACGTCATGGGAGAATGCTCCGCAAAGACGCGGGCAGTCGGACGATCAACCAGAAGACCGCATAGAAGGCGTGCGCCTAGCCACTCAGCACAGTTATCGAAGGGAAGCGCTTCGCCGTACCCAAAGAGGGCGGCGGCTAGAGCTTGCGGAGCCCCGCTCTGTGGTACCCCTACAAATATCACCTTATCAATCAAAGCCTGCGTTTCGATGTCGCCGAGCTTTTGCATGAGCGCTTTTGCAACGAGTCCGCCGTTGCTGTGTGCGATGATCGTGACCTTTCCTGTGGGGGAAGTAGCGGCCAGATCGCGAAGCATTTGCTCTATATACGGTACAGACGCATCTTCGGCGTAGTTGATACGGTCTCCATGTCTTGCGCCGCGAGATACCAGGCCGTATAGAGACAAGCGCCAGTCATATGCTCCTGGAAGCCACGTCCAACTTTCTCCGTACGTATCGTTCTCCGCAAGAGCGTTAAGCTCTTCGAAGAATGTTTTATAGAACTTATTAGTCCACGCTTCCGACAGAATATCGCCGGCACGCGCGTGTACGCCCAGGTCAATGCTTCGTCCGTCAGCATCAAGATAGAGAGACTGGATGTCTTCTTTACCTGAAGGCTCCCATAGTTTCTCTTCGCCTGCATAAAGACGAGTGCCTTTGATACCGGGAAGAAAAAGCACGTTTGATACTGCGGGCGCTACCGATGTTGTAGTTGCTGGCGGCTCAGGTATGGGGACATCGGAAGCAATATCCGCCCGGGCCGTCTCCGGTAGGGCGAGGCTGATAAGCAGAAGGAAGGTGAAAAGTATGTATCGCATACCTCCACCCTAGAAAAAATGCAATGGATAGAGGCTCAAAAGTTCCTAACCATTTCCTGCAGAAAAACTGTGCTCGCTAAACTAGCGAGGGTGTATGCTTGAGTCATACGCATGAACTCCATCGTCGACCATCTCCTCAGCCCGCGCCCGTACCTAACTAGCGAGGACCTTGTATTCATTCGGGGCGAGCTCTTCTCCTTCGTGCCAAACGTACTTGAAGCCGCCGGAATCATCCTCCTCGGCCTTGTTTTCTATAAGGTAACGGCGCGGCCTCTGCGGAAGCTTCTTATGCGAAGCCAGGTGGAGGAGTGGCTCGCGCGTATTATTGCGCACAATGTATACAAGGCGCTGATTGTCATAATTGCACTCGTCGCAGCCTTGGGGCAGCTTGGCATACACGTCGGAGCGACGCTTACGGGCATCGGGGTCGTCGGTCTTGCGCTCGGCTTCATCGCGCAGGACTCGCTCTCGAACATCGTTGCGGGCTTCCTTATATCAATAGATAAACCTTTCCGGATCGGTGACTACATCACCGTCGGCTCCCACTATGGCCGCATCGACCTGGTCACCATGCGCTCAACGCGCATCCGCACGCAGGAGAACACGTATGTAGTTATACCGAACCAGAAGATTATCAATGATGTTGTAGTAGATCACAGTGCGGGAGGTGATACGCGCATAAATATCCCAGTCACCATTACATACGAGTCGTCCATAGACGAAGCAAGGAAAGCCCTGCTTCAGGAGGTCTCACATATAGAAGGAGTGCTTGCAAATCCCGCACCGGATGTGGTGGTTAATAAGCTTGCTGACTCGGGTGTAGAACTCATGGTACGCGTCTGGATAGCGGACACTTCAAAGGAGAGGCAGGTGTATTTCAAAACTACGGAAACGGTTAAGAAGGCGCTTGATGCGGCAGGAATCAAGATCGCATACCCTCACCTGGAGCTTGTTGGAGTGAAGGGATAGAGGTTCGAAATAGCTGCGTCCATGGTCCCAGACTGCCGGCACCTACGGTAAAATTACCTCCATGAATGCATTTGAGAAGTCGAACCTCTTAGCTGTATCGATAGTCGTTGTGGATGAGAAAGGAAATATCCTTCTTAGAAAGCGAGAAAAAGAACCTGACCAAGGCAAATGGGAGCTGTTTGCTGGATACCCGTTTCTTGATGAAATGCCACTCACAACGGCAGTCAAAAGAATTTTGCAAGAGAAGGCGGGGCTGAGCGAGGTTGCTTCTATTGAATTTACCGGCAAGTACTATGATGCCCCTGAACGGCATCCGGGTAAGCCCTGTGTTCCGCTGGTGTTTGTGGCGAGGGTAGTAGGTGATGCGAAGGCTCCTGAAGCCTACAAGTGGTTCGCGCCAAGTGAACTGAAGAGTTTGCCGATGGCGTTGGATAATAAGACAACACTTATCGATCTGGGGATGACGGAGTAAAGTTCCAACATCGCCCCAGAGTGCCAGCTAACCCTAGGGCATCTTTAAGCTTGCAGAGCTCCTCCTTCTACCGTAGTATGCCTCCACATGGCAATCACCAAATCGGCCAAGAAAGCCCACCGCGCCTCCCTTAAGAAGCGCGTCTTCAATATCCGCCGTAAGCGCGCGCTCACTACCACCACTAAGGAGGTCAAGAAGCTCATGACCACGAGCGCCGCTGATGCCCGCAAGTCTCTTTCGGAGGCATACAAGGCAATCGATAAGGCGGCGAAGCGGGGAGTCATTAAGAAGAACACTGCTTCTCGCAAGAAGTCCCGTCTTGCTCAGGCCGTGAAACGAGCCGCTAAGGTATAAACGAGAAAGGCGCCCGCGAGGGCGCCTTTCTCGTTAGAAGAGACCTGTAATCGATGACCAGATACTTAAGAAGAATTTCTTAAGCCATTCCCACGCTCCTGACTGGCCGGCTCCTGCTACAAGCGGGTTTGGTGCTGCCGGTTCCTCAACAGGCTCCTCTACGACCTCACTGGTCTGAGGAGGCTCTGGATAAGGCATAACAAGTGCAAGCGTTGTTGTTGCAATGACCACCTCTTCTTCGACCTCGAGAGGGGGAGGAGGAACCTCCTCGGTAATGGTCGCTGTGGTGGTCGTTGCGGTTTGGCTGTCTGTATTGTTTCCGTCCTCGTCTTTTTCGTTTTCGTTATCGGAGGAAGCAGGCTTTTTGAAGTTGCGGAGCACCTCGTCCCAGGTCACTCCCTTCACTGCCGGAATCGCATATGCCGTGGCCCAAGAACGAGTAAAGTAGTTGTCGGGGTCCGTAACCATGCCGCCGTCCTCGTCCTGCATATCTGCGAGATAGGTAAGAGGCGTGTTGTCTCCTTTGATCCATGTGTCCGAAGATTGTCCGAGCGCCTCAATGCCCTGGACCGCCCACGCAGTCGCGAAAGGATCGCCGAAGCCGCCGTCCGCTTCCTGCACAGACCGCATATACGACTCTGCGTCGGAGAGCGCAGCCGCTACTCCTGGAAGGGAAGAGACCTTTTTCAGTGCCTGGATGTACGGGCCGGACACATCCACGCCGCCCTCCCAAGAACCGTCGTCCCTTTGCTCTGAGAGGATAAAGTTCGTGATCGCCTTGATGATCGCATCGTCCTTCGTATAGCCGGCATTGAGGAGCACGATCAGACCGAAGGCATCGTCGTTTACGATGTATCCGTTCTCGTCAGGATCGTCTATTTGCGTGCCGTTAAAGCTTTCAACGATGGGCGTGATGTAATCCTCCTGACCTCCGGTGTAGGGATTGATGTTGAACGCCATAAGCGCCATTGCATGGCGTTCGTAGTCGGTTGGAGTGTCGAGGTTTACCTCTTCCTCTCGCAGGAAGTCAGCAAGCGATGACTTCATGTCAGACGGCGCTCCAGAGAGTGCGAGTGCGATCGCTGACCAGTCGGTCACAAGCTCAGAATCCCAAGAACCGTCTTCGTCCTGTCCGGTCTTGAGGAAGTCGTATGCCGCTGCGACATCGAAACCTGTATCAACTTCGCCACCTCCAGTCCCTCCGCCGCTTTCTGTGGTGGAACTTACGATAAGGGCAGTGGGAGGATAGTCGTAGTAGTCTCCCCACTCGCTAGGGATCTTGATAGCGACGTCATACGTTCCTTCAGTTGGGACTGTAAATGTCGCCGTTCCGTCTGCCGCTGAAGTCGACGTAGCAACTTCGATAGGAGTCCAAGGATTCGCAGGGTCAAACTGCGTAACGCCGATGGTATAGGCAGCAAGCGGATCGTATGAGTTATCTGTAGGATCGTACGATTGGGCGGTTGCGGTGAATGACTCGCCGACAGAGACGTTTGTGTCGGACAGAACGACGCGCCTAGGGCTTCCGTAGTAGAGGTAAACGTCGTCGTCAGGCGAAAGTATGTAGTCGTCGATACCGACCGATGCATACTGTCCGTTCACTACGAACTGCCACTGAGAGCATTGTTCTCCGAACGTCTCTGCCGAGATGCAGTTGATGAGAAACGAGCCGAGGGAGGAGTAGTAGTCGAGGTCGGCGATGGCAAAGTCGTCAGTTTCCGCATCAAGATTAAGGAGCACGGAAAGCAGGCTGTCTGTTGCAATACTTATTTCCTCGGAATCCCCAGTCGGTGTTGCAGTTCTAGTTCCGCTTGCGGGTAGCGTCGTCGTCCCGCTCCATGCGACGTTCTCACCATGGCGGATAACAAGATTGATGAACGGCTCCACCGACTCCGTATCGAGAGCAAGTACTGCGAGCTCTATGGGAGCCGGCAGACTGAGCGGCTTCGCAACTTCCTCCGTTGAGGAAGCGCTGTCACCAGGCACGAGCGCAGGCTCCTCAATGACCGGCACTACCCCTGGTTCGCTGGGAAGCTCTTCTACCGGAGTCTCTGGCTCTACAACCGGTGCCTCAATAACGGGTTCTACAGGCTCCGCCTCAACCACGGGCATTTCGGGCACAGGAGCTTCCTGTGCAAACGCGGTGGGAAGCGAACCTGCAAAGAACGAGATGATAAGGAGAAACGAAAGTAATTTAGTACGCATACGCTTAATAGCTCTCTTCGAGCTTCCATTCGATTACATCGCCAGAGCGTATGCGAGTGGAAGAGATGCCGGTCGTCGACTTCTCCCCATTTACATAAAGGATCCATACCATGTCGCCCGTGCTCGCGCGGTTATTCAAGCTAGTCACGAATGCGCCCAGTCCGGAGTAGTTTCTGTACTCGTAGGTGAAGCTCCCCTCGGTCTCGAGCAGGTCCATCGCATCCTTTAGGGTCGTGCCTTCGGGAGCGGTGAGTTGGTACGAAGTACCGTCGACGACGAAGGTTGCCGTACCTTGGATCTCGGCAGTGCTCTTGAGCGCTACTGATTCCTGAGTGCTCCGTACAAGCGCGCTCGACGGTTCGGGTGCTTCTGCATCAGTCTGCTCAGGCGTGCTTGTCGCAGCCGGCACGCTCGTTTCAAGGTCTCCATTGCTATGCGATCGCAGCACAGCGCCTCCGAGGAGTACGAGAATGACCGCGATTCCTGCAATTCCGGCACGTTGACTGATGTTCATGTGACTAAAAATTAAAAACCTGCGCGAGCAGGGTACACGGTCCGGTATGGAATCGCACGCTCCTGCTCGGGAATAAAGCGCTGTTCGTCGACCGGACTTGTCCTTTCTTGAAGGCGTTACCGTTGCGGCACAGTGGAGGAATCTAACCTCATCTTCCTATTCGCTTGCGCGAACCCGGGGATGACCCGGCGAACAGCCTATGAGTATTGTAGAGGGGCTTTGGGAAGGATGCAAATCTAGGGGCGCGGGATATAGAATTTCTTTGCCAAATAGTTGTCTATGACCTCGAAACTGGGGAAATAGCGGGGTTCGGGGAGGTCATCAAGCGGAAACCAGTCCCATTTAATGATCTCATCGGGCTCCATAACCTGAGCTTCCCCCTCCCACTCCTTAGCAACTAGGCCAACGGTCATGAAATGGGCGTGCTCGTTCTTGCAGTTATGGACTGATATAACCTCGGGATTCTTAATGGTTATTCCCGTTTCTTCCCGCACCTCGCGGATAGCCCCTTCCTCAAAGGTTTCTCCCCATTCAAGCTTCCCGCCGGGAAGGCACCATTCTCCGGCGCTACGGAACGCGGAATCAGCCTTATCTGGATCAGGATGCCGCATGCCGAGCAGTATTTTTCCTTCTTTTTCGAGAATTACGCCGAAACCAGCGCCGACACGCTTCTTTTCTTCCGCCATATAGTCATTCTAACCCAGTGCTCCCGGCAGGAGTCGAACCTGCATCACCTCCTTCGGAGGGAGATATCCTATCCATTGAACGACGGGAGCGCGTATAGTCTAGTGTTTATAGCATGATTTGGTAGTTCGAGGACGTGCAGGCTACAATGTGATTCCTATGCTTACGATTCAGACCGGATGGCTCAAGCTTCTTATCGGATGGGTGGCCGTCTTCGCTATTCGTCTCCTGCCGTTCCGTCCCGCAAACTTCGAGCCGATGCTTGCGACCATGATGCCGTTTGCAACGCGTTTCGGATACTTCACTTCTTTTCTCTTCGGCTTCTTCGGCATAGTGCTCTTCGATGCAGTTACTTCAGGCATTGGCGTCTGGACTCTTATTACTGCGGGAGCGTACGGAGCGCTTGGCATCGGTGCGCATTTCTATTTCCGTAAGCGGGAAGCAACTACAAAAAACTTCCTCACTTTCGGCATCATTGGTACGGTCCTCTACGACATTGCAACCGGCCTTACTACAGGCCCACTCTTCTTCAACCAGCCGTTCATGGTCGCGCTTGTAGGACAAATTCCTTTCACGCTCATGCATCTTCTTGGAACCGTCGTGTTTACGGTTGTACTCAGCCCCGCCATCTACCGATGGGTCGTGAGAAACGACGCGCTTGAGATAAATCTTGGGTTGAACCGCGTTCGGGTCTAACTGGTGCTCTCGCCAGGAATCGAACCTGGAATGGCGGCTCCGCAAGCCGCTGTTATATCCATTTAACTACAAGAGCTTTCGAGTACCAACTTATCGGCGAAGAGTTCTCCCAGTGAAAGGAGCTCTCGGCGAATCTGCACGTCACTATAGATAATAGTGCAGATTCCCCGAAAGTTCTTACGAAACCTCTTTCGCTTACCTCGCTTTTTAACATAAATTCTTGCAAATTGCGATTCGGGAACTTGGAGGAGCTCTGACCAGAACTGCCTCGTCTCCCTCCATTTGTGATAGTAGTGAACACGAAGTTCTATTCTGAACCTCGACTCATCAATTGCGAATACTGCTCGCAGAAGAGTGATATATAGGAAAGCAAGCTTTGGATCGCTATTTACGAACACAGCAGGTTTATTATCGCTTTTACTGCCTTCGGCCCAGTACAGCATAGCTAGTTGCGCCTTCAGGACGTCCTTATTCTCTAAAGGTAAGTTCGTTAAACTCGCTTGTGCTTGCGCTTTTGCTGAGTCCAACCGCTCTTGCTTTTTGCGACGATTTGTTTCTGCAGCAAAGGAACGGGCTTTCTCTAAGTCCTTTACCTTTCTCTCGGAGCTTCGTATCCCTCCTACTTTCTTAAACCAATACGAGAGAGTGCCCTGCGGAATAGGATAGATCTCTTGAATCTGTGCATATGTCATCCCGCCCAGACCAAGCCTGAGCACTTCTTCCTTTAACTCCGGTGGGTAGTAAGTCTTTGCAGCTTCACACTACAAAAACAGGCATGAAATAGTCTTGCCTTAAATATGAAATATTTCTGTATTAAAGTCGGAGAATTGATGTAATCCGGTCAAGCAATGTCTCCTCATGCATGCCTTCGGGGAGATGGTTAGAGATATATTCGTATATGTCTACCGGATCGTAGTCGTGTATGGGAATCCAAAGATGAGAAGCCAGTATATGATTCGTCTTAATGGAAAGTGCCGGTGGCTGGTCGGGATCTAGGAATTCAAGAATAGAGAAGTCCCGCATATCCTCGTACAGATACAAGTTGTCGTCTATGGCCACGCCGTTCTCGTACACGGCGAAGTGATGCGTGCGCTTCTGCCGAGAGGATTGAAGAGCAAGCGCAGCCGCTCCCGTAAGAATGACGAGCGCAAGGAGAATATTCCCGAAGAGCATGGAAACGAGCGCTGCGGCAACAGTAACGATACCGAGCGCCCAGTACCAGTCAGGCCCGCGTTCTTCAAAGGAATACTGCGAGCCGTACCACTCAAATAAAGGACGAGGCATTGAGATAATGATAGCACCGTACGCACTTATTCAAGCGGAGGAGGTGGGATTCGAACCCACGAGGGCTTGCGCCCTGGCGGTTTTCAAGACCGCTCGTTTCGACCACTCACGCACTCCTCCCTATAACTATGCCGAAGGTGATGATACCGGACTCCCCGGCGTATTGAAAAGGGACTGCGTATGTCCTTCCTTTTTGTCCTTGCGGAACCAGGCTACATAGATGATCTCGAGAATGCCGAACGTGTTGATTACAAGGAGGGCGATGAACCAGTACCGCTGGTAGTTTCGGGCAGCGTGCCAAAGAGCGTACCCCTTAGCCGCGACGACCCAGAGCGCAGTCAGTGCGAAAAGCACCCAAAAAACAGCCGGATGCACTCCCAGGCTTGCGATCAAGGCTTCAAAATCAGGAAATACCGGACTCATGCCGAGAGGATAGCATACCCTGCTACTATGTTCCCATGCGATATCTCGGCATCGACTACGGCTCCAAGAAGATTGGGATTGCGCTTTCGGACGAAGCGGGAACGATGGGTTTCCCGTATGGCGTCCTTATCAATTCATCCGATCTTGTCAATCAGCTAACAGCGCTCATTAAGGACAAAGAAGTAAGCACCGTCGTGATAGGGGAGTCGAGGAACTTTTCCGGAGAGGAAAATCCCATTGCCGAAAGCGCACGGAAGCTCGCCGCTGCACTTGAAGAAAGAACATCGGTATCCGTACACTTCGAGCCTGAAACCTACACCACCCAGGAAGCGCGCAGATACCCGGACGGCACGCGCATGGAAGGGAGTCCTGACGTCGACTCGTCAGCCGCCGCCCTCATTCTCGCATCGTTTCTGGAGCGGCATAATCAAAGGCCATGATCAATATAGATGATTTCAGTAAAGTGGAGGTAAAGATCGGCACGGTCCTGTCCGCAGAACGAGTGCCTGATACAGACAAGCTCTTACGACTCATGGTCGACCTCGGAGAAGAAGAGCCAAGACAGATCGTCTCGGGCATCGCTGCGTATGTGCCGGAACCAGAGTCGCTCGTTGGCAGACAGCTTTCATTCGTCACGAATCTTGAGCCGCGAAAGCTCAAGGGGCTTGAAAGCAATGGAATGCTCTTTGCCGTGGGAGAAGGGGACAGCTTTGCGTTCGTCGTTCCTGACCGACTGGTGCCTCCAGGAACGGGTGCTCATTAAAACATTCGAAACCTACTGCCAGCAATTGACGCGTTAAAACTTTTACCGTATACCTACACCGTTCACAGCACCTTGGGAGAGTCCGATGAATATCGAGACGAAAATAGTTCGCGGCCCCGACAAGTTCGCTTGGATACAGGCGGTCTTCGATCGAAAGGGTGCAAATGAGTTCGCCGTGTTCGGTCTGGAAGAGGTCACCCTTCCCGGGCGGTTGGGAGACGAAGACCTTCCGTACAAGACCTCGAGCATGGCGGTCGTGATCAGCGGCATTGATGTCGGTGACGACACCGACGAGATCGGCTTCGGTCCTGGATGGGCCGACGAGTCGAAGGTCGGCTCGGGCAACGAATGGATTTTCCGCGGAAGATGCGCGCTGCACCGGGACGACGGTCGCAGGATGCACGTGACGCGTTTTTCGGTGACTGGAACCTACAACACCGAGACTCGCACCGGGGCGATCCAGTTCACCAGGGAGGCATCGAAAGGCCCTCAGGCCCGGGAACGGCAGCCTGCCTGACCGGGAAGGCTAAGAATCGCGGGCGGAGGCAAGTCCTCCCCCGCGGTTTTCATTTACATAGGATGGTTTCAACATCGTTCCGGACTGCCAGAGGTTCTTAAGGTTTGGGTAAGCGCTATAGTTGCAAGTAATGAAAAGAATAGCCGCTGGTCTGCAATACATGGTATACGATCTTGGGAACGGAAGAGTATTGAAGATTCCAAGAAATAAATTCCAGCAGGTCATCACGCTTTTTTTCTGGGGGTACTTGAATCCGATACGAATAGTCCGGAAACTTATTTCCGTAAGCCGCATGACGGAAACCTCGCTTACCAAAGTAAAAGATCTGTTGAAAGATGTACCTCTTGAGCTAGCGGGTCATCCACAGTTCATACAAGACCGAGCATACGAACAGGACAAGGCTCTGCCGCTCATGAGATTCTTAACCGGCAACGATGTAGAGGGTGCAAAAAAGATTATCGATCAGTACGTTCAACACGTTTTTACTTGCTGGGCACTTGGCTTTAGTGAGATGACTACCAATCTGACCATTAATCACGGCCTTAATGAAGAGGGAGAAGTAATTTTGCTAGATATCGGAGAACTCCTTACCAAGAAGGAAGAAGTCACAGAGCGGCTAGAAAATAAGCTTTGGAGAACATCCTGGACGTACAAGTATCACATGAGAAATCCGGCCATTAGAAACTACTTTGATGAACGTATGGAGAAGTCCATGACACGCCTAAATCTAGAAAAATACTGGAACACGAGTGTTCCTTGAAAGAGAGGTCTATGGAAGTTTCTCGAATAACAACGCGGTATACTACCTCCAATGTCCTGCACTTTCTCGGACTTCGTACGCGTCGAGCTTGCGTCTCCGCGATACCTCTCTATGCCGGCCGCCGGCATAGACGTCTCTGCAAGCGGCATCAAGATAGTCACGTTCAAGGAAACGCTCCACGGACTTGAACTCGCTTCTTTCGCCGAAGAACCATTGCCAGCCGGAACTATCCAGGGAGGGGAGATCGCAGACCGACCGAAACTCGTTTCAGTGCTCAAGAGCCTTTCAAAAAGATACGGCATATCATCTGCCAACATCACGCTCCCGGAAGCCCGCGGCTATCTGTTCGAGGCTGACGTCGAAGGAAGCGATGCAAATGCCTGGCGTATCGGCATAGAGCGGCATCTTGACGAATATGTGCCGCTACCCGTAAGCGAGGTCATGTATGACGTGGTACCGCTCGCGCATGCTGACGGCAAGACCCGAATGATAGGGGTCGGATACGCAAGGCGCGTAGTGGAAGCATCTCTCGCCGCCTTCGATGAGGCCGGCATCATCGTGAAATCTATCGAAGGAGAAGTGTTCGCTCTCCCCAGAGCGCTCCGCCCGCACGGCGACGAGGAGACTATACTCGTTATCGATATAGGAAAGACCACGACGAAGCTCCTTATCGCCTCGTGCCGCCTGCCACGCTTTGCGACAACGCTCGACGTGGGGGGCCACGCCCTTACGCTTGCCGTCGAGAAGCACTTCGGCGTCACCGAAGAGGAGGCCAAGCGGGTGAAGGCGGAGCAGGGGCTTCATGCAGGAGAAGAGAATCAGGAATATCTCACTGCCATGCTCTCCACCGTCTCCGTTATCCGCGAGGAGGTCGCGCGCCGCCTCGACTATTGGCAGACCAGAAGCGCGGGGACGCCATTTCATGACCCCGTTACGCGAGCGCTTCTGGTGGGAGGGAATGCGACCGTGCGGGGACTGCCTGAATATCTCGAAGCCTCGCTCAAGATTCCCATAGAGCACGGGGACGTCTTTACAAACCTTGCTTCTCGCGACAAATGGCTTCCGCCCCTCGACTACACCGAATCGCTTGCATACGGTACCGCCATCGGCCTTGCGCTACGAGAATATGTCCGCTGAACTCACCAACCTCCTTCCCGAAGGTCGCAGGAAGAGACTGCGCAGGCAGTATTTCCTGCGCATTGCCACCGTTGCGCTCCTTCTTTTAACAATACTCACCGTCCTTCATGGTGTGCTCCTCCTGCCGACCTATCTGTATGCCCGGAACGAGGCGATCCGCGGAAGGGCAGAGCTTGCGAGCCTGCGCGCGTCCGCGCAAAGCGCTGGGGAGTCCGGCATCGCCCCTCGGGCAGAACTCCTTAAGACAACCGCAGAATATCTCACGCATCTCCAGTCGGCCCCCACTGCAAGCGCAGCCCTGCGCGCGGCCCTTCAAGTTCCCCGGCCGGGAATTACCCTCACCGGCTTCACGTTCACTGCTCCTTCCGGAGGCGCATCAGCCCGCATGCAGATAACGGGAAGAGCGTCGTCGCGCGACGCGCTCCGGCAGTACGCGGCCGCGCTCGGGAGACTGCCATTTGTGACAAGCGCTGACTTGCCTATAAGCGCATACGCCAAGGAGACGAACATTGATTTCACCGTGACTCTTTCGGGCACCCTTACGCCATGAGACCGTACCTCCACATTATTCTTGCAGGCCTCGCCCTCTTTATTGTGCTCAGCGCGTACGGTGTGTGGTGGAGCGAGGTGAGTAGCCGTTCCGCAGAGGCTGCGCAGATAAGGCAGGAGATACAGGCGCTTGGAGATACAGGAGGCCTTAATTCCTCGATTCGCAGGGCTCTTGAAGAGCTCAGCATGCAGGAAGCGGAGCTGTACCGGCATTTCGTCGGGGACGACACGATCGTTCAGTATCTTGAAGAGATAGAAACGACCGCTGAAAGCCTTGGAGCTTCGGTAGAAGTCGTTGCGGTCGGGGATGCGAAGGATGCGTCCCGGGTTAGCGTATCGCTTCGCATAATCGGTTCATTCGACGCCGTTATGCGAACGCTTGGCGCCATTGAGTATCAGCAATACGACACAACGCTCGCAACTCTCACGCTTGATACTCCTCCAAGCGAAGGCACGAATTGGACGGCCGCAGCGACCTTCCTCGTAGGCAAGCTGCCGCAGGCTCCATCACCATAAGTATGAAAAAGCTCACCAACATCACTGTAGGTCTTAAGGGCATCGGATACGGAGATGAACTCCGGCCTTCTCGCGACTGGCTCATCCTCCTGTCGATTTCTTTTGTCATTCTTCTTGGAAGCGTTGTCTGGAATCTCTGGACTTTCTCGCAGGTAACGAAAGGGGATGCGGTTGGGAACGAGACTGCGCCTTCAGGGACCGACACCTCGGTCATTGACTCAGCTACGCGCCTCTTTGAGGAGAGACGTACAGAAGAGGCGAAGTATAAGAACGAATACCGGTTCGTTGACCCTTCGCTCGGCACCCGCTAGTCTTTGAAAAGCCCCCGTAGCTTAATGGATAAAGCAGGAGACTTCTAAGCTCTTGATCTTGGTTCGATTCCAGGCGGGGGCACAAACTGGTCAGAAATAGAAACTATCGTTTTCGAATGCGCTTACCACTTGCACTCGTGAAATAGTTCCGCCCCTTCTTTCCGTGTGCGACCTTGCCCCCGTGAGTATCTGCAGTTCTGTAAAAGAATTCGGACGCACCAAACATAGGGTCAAAGTTGGCCTTAATGCCTGTCTGGTGTCGACCCGTTGTTAACCGCGTAGGATTTGAACCGAACTCTCCATACATACCCCACGCAATCTCACTGGGGTGGAGTCCAAGTTGTTGCATCTCTTCTAAAATTCTCCTCTTTCGCTTTGAGAGCTGTGGAGTTTGCTTTTGAGGCTGAGGAATAAGCTTATCAAGCTCCTCCTGGCTAATTTGCCCTGCGTCGAGTTTTTCCAATGCCGCCTCAAGTTGGTTCTCTAACTTCTCAATGTCTTCAATCTTCGCATGTATTCTCCAGTATTCTGTTTCCTTCTGAGCTACGACGTCCTTCTCATGTAAATTCAGGGCTTTCGCTCGCATTGTCTGGATTTCGGCATACAGCTCATCTCGACGAGACGTCATAGATGCACGCATTTCCATAAGCTCGTCTGCACGATGCCATAGGCGTTCCTCGTACTCAGGTTTTAACTGCTCGCTAAGAGCCTCTTTCTTGGGCTGGGGCATCCTTTCAGACATTATTTGAAGTATAGACCCATATCAGCACTGTTTCTAATCACCTTCGGTAGTATTCAAGCAACCGTTTTCTCTTGCTCTAGAGCCCGCCCAAATACAAGCCAGGAATTAAGCTCTTTAACTAAGCGGTTCCAATTCTGTCTAACGTGGGGCACACATGCAGAGGTGGTATACTAACGCCCTAATCAACATCTATGGATAAACAAGTCACCATATACAGCACCCCGACCTGCCATTTCTGCCAGATGGCAAAGGAATTCTTCACGCAGAACAACGTCTCGTATACCGAGCACAACGTTGCCTCCGACATGGAGAAGCGTCAGGAGATGATAGATAAGAGCGGTCAGATGGGAGTGCCGGTCATATTCGTTGGGGACGAGATGATTATCGGCTTTGATAAGGAAAAGCTTGCGGCAGCAGCAGGGATAACGGCGTAGGCCCTAAAGCACAAAAGCGCCCTCCAAGCGAGGGCGCTTTTGTGCTAGTCTCCTCGTACGCCCTCGTAGTTCAATGGATAGAACATCTCACTCCTAACGAGATAATGTAGGTTCGATTCCTGCCGAGGGCACCGAGTCTCATTTAGAAGCGATAGTTTAATACGGCCTTTATGGAGCAGATACAGTGGAATGATTTTGAAAAAGTGGAACTCAGAGTTGGAACTATTGTTGAGGTGGAGGATTTTCCAGAAGCGCGAAAGCCTGCGTACAAACTTGGCACAAAAAAATCGAGCGCCCAAATCACCAAGCACTATAAGAAAGAAGATTTGATGGGACGCCAGGTGGTTTGTGTCATAAACTTTCCTCCAAAACAGATTGGACCCTTTATATCAGAATGCCTCACCACAGGCTTTGCCGACGAGAACGGCGACATTGTCCTTACGCAGGTCGAGCGTGCCGTACCAAACGGTTCAAAGATGTTCTGACTCCAAGGTGGGCATGAGAGGACTCGAACCTCCAAGGATTGCTCCATACGCTTCTGAGGCGTACGCGTATACCAGTTCCGCCACATGCCCGTACGGCAGGCACCTGGCCGACCGAGTGCGCGCTGAGGGACTCGAACCCCCGACCATCCCGGTGTAAACGGGGCGCTCTACCAACTGAGCTAAGCGCGCGTAGATGCACGATACCTCAAACAATCTCTTTTTTAAAGCTATACTCACTCCATGTCTCCCTTTGGAAATACAAGGATCCTCATCATTGCAACCGTGTCCGCCCTCGCCCTCTCAGGCGGGCTTTTCTGGTACGACTATACGCAGAGCGCCACGTCGTTCTTCCGCGAACTCCCGACCAAGATCGCCGACTTCGAGCTTGGATCCTCTCCTGCGCTCGCGAACATCGATCATTTCAACACGGTCAAGAACAAGCTGCTCGCTGAAGAAACCACATTCATTGAAGCAAACCTGACTGCCATGACGCTTCGCGTATATAAGGAAGGGGAAGTGGCGCTTGAGGTGCCCATACTCACCAAAGGCCGCGAGGGCTCGTGGTGGGAGACCCCTGCCGGCGTATATCAGATCGAATGGAAGAAGACGAACCACTTTTCCTCCTTCGGCCGCGTCTATTCCCCCTGGAGCATGGCTTTCCAAGGGAACTTCTTCATTCATGGATGGCCCTACTATCCCGACGGCACTCCAGTCTCTTCACAGTATTCGGGCGGATGCATACGGCTTTCAGACGAAGACGCTAAGGCCGTATATGAACTGGTCGATGCAGGTACTCCGGTTATAGTTTTCGAACAGGCTGAAGTAGAAGAAGGTTTTGAGTACATGCAAAAAGATCCGGATGTCTCAGCAGAATCCTTCCTCGCTGCGGACTTGGCAAGCAACTCAATTCTTGCTGAGAAGGACTCAAGAGAATCCAGGTATGTTGGGTCCATCGCGAAGTTCGTCACTGCGCTTGTTGCCGCAGAGCACCTGAATCTCGATAAGTCACTCTCCATTGCGCCGTCGATGATCGTCGACACCCACCATCCGCGCCTTCTGCCCGGAACGAGCATCAAGGCCTTCCAGCTTCTCTACCCGCTTCTTATGGAGTCCTCGAACGAGGCCACGGAAGTATTCGCACAACATATCGGCAGGGACCGATTCGTGAACCTCATGAACAAGAAGGCTGCTGCGATCGGCATGCCCGGCACTCGTTTCATCGATCCGGCCGGTCAAGAAGAAGGAAACGTATCGACGGCCGAAGACCTGTACATGCTTCTCAAATACATAAAGGACAACCGAAGCTTCGTGCTCAACGTGAGCACGGGGGAATTGAAGGACAGCGTATACGGCACCCCCATATACTCCGACCTTACAAACCTGAACGACTTCGGCGTCACCAATGCAACGTTCGTAGGCGGCCAGGTGGGACAAGAAGGAAACGAAGGTTCGGCCATAGCCATATACAGCCTTTCTATACAAGGCGAGGAGCGGTCTGTCGCCTTCGTTCTCCTTAATTCAAAGGACGTAAAAGGCGATATGCAGAAGATGGTCGCGCACGTCCTGAAGGAGTACTAACTATGGAACAGCTCCGCGCAATTGTTTATGGAAAGGTACAGATGGTCATGTACCGCGACTTCACGCAACAGGAAGCCAAGAAACTGAAACTGAACGGCATGGTGCGCAATCTTCCAAACGGCACCGTTGAGGTCGTAGCCGAAGGCGAACGAAACGAACTCGAGCTGCTTATGCGACAACTCAGGTGCGGTCCGTACCATGCCAAGGTCAGCGATATTGAAACCAAGTGGCTGCCGGCGACAAACCAATATATCGACTTCACCATAGAAAAGACCCCGAGCGTGCTAGGGTAGGGGCCATGGAACTCCCCATCCTTTTTGAGAACGAAGATCTTGTCGCAGTACACAAGCCCGCGGGCGTCATGACGCATCCGGACGGGGTAACTACGGATGAGACGGTAAGCGACTGGTTTAGAGAGCGATACCCGAGTTCAAGTGACGTTGGAGAAACGCAAAGACTTAAGGATGGAACCGAGATCATGCGTCCGGGTATAGTTCATCGTCTCGATCGTGAGACGTCGGGCGTACTCGTACTTGCAAAGACAAGGGAGGCACACGCTTTCCTCAAGTACGCCTTCCAAGAAAGAGAGGTGCATAAGACGTACCTGGCGTTCGTCTACGGAGTTCCCAAGGAAGAGAAGGGAACGATCGAATTTGCCATAGGGCGCTCAAGGAAGGATTTCAGGCTCAGGTCCGCGCAACCCAAGGCCAAAGGCCGCATGCGCGAGGCCGTTACCCGCTACCAGGTACTTGGAAGCATTGGCACGCACTCCCTTCTTGAGGTAATGCCTGAGACCGGCAGAACCCACCAGATCCGGGTGCATTTGAAGGCAATTCATCACCCGGTCGTCTGCGACCCTCTCTATGCCCCTAAAGGAGCCTGTGATCTCGGCTTTTCAAGGCTCGGGCTCCATGCAGCCAGGCTTGACCTGCCGACTCCAAGCGGAGAAAGACTCGTAATAGAGGCTCCGTTGCCCGAAGACCTGGCTTCAGCAAGAGCTCGATTCAGCTGATTTTTGCGTTTGTATAGGCCGTATGATACAGTTCGCCAATCATGCAGAACGTAATTACTCCCGTTAAAACCGAGGAGCGCGTAAAGCTCGGCATACGCCCGGGCGATACGGTCCGTGTCCACCAGAAGATCTTCGAGATCAAGAAGGGAAAGGCGGCTAATAAGAAGGAGACGACCACCAAGACCGCCCGCATCCAGGTGTTCGAAGGCCTCGTGCTTGCCGTTAAGCACGGCACTGAAGCAGGTGCGACATTCACTGTGCGCGCAACCATGTCGGGAGTCGGCGTTGAGAAGATATTCCCCCTTTACGCGCCTTTCATAGAAAAGATCGAGATAGTGAAGCGCTCGAAGGTCCGTCGCGCCAAGCTCTACTTCATCCGCGAGAAGGTCGCCCGCGAGGTGCGCCGCCAGCTTCGCAACATGCGCATGGTGAAGCTCTCCACCACCGACTTTGCTGAAGAGGAGAAGCCTGAGGAAGTGACTGTTGAGGAGGTCCAGGAAACGGATCCGATGCAGAAGCCCGACGGCACAGAGGCAGCTCCGGGAGAAGAAGAGGCGGGAGCGCCCGAAGCTCCGGAAGTGCAGGAGGTTGTTCCGGAAGCAGAGCCTGAAGAGGCGAAAATATAAAGAAAAGCCGGTCGTCCGGCTCTTTCTTTTTGCATATGCTTTGCGTATAGTATGCGAGTTCGAAATGCCCAGGTGTTGAAATTGGTAGACAAGCATCCTTGAGGTGGATGTGCCGCAAGGCGTGGAGGTTCAAGTCCTCTCCTGGGCACCAGTAAGAAGGCCGCACATCGTGCGGCCTTCTGCATTGGTATACTGTTCCTCCATGGCTCTCTACACCGGTAAAGGAGACGGCGGCACCACGAAGACCTTTGGTTGCGACCAGCAGCGCATATCCAAGTCCTCTGAACTCCCGGAAGCACTCGGCACACTTGATGAACTCAATTCATATCTTGGACTTGCGAAAGTTAGAGCAGCAAACGGAAACGATCCAAAGGTTCCACTTGGCAAACGCACGCGCAAAACGTCTGACATACTCGCTGATGTTCAACAGACCCTTTTTATAGTGCAGGCAGAAGTTGCAGGTGCACCCAAACGAGTGGGAAAGCCGAAGGTGACGCAGAGCGAACTCATCATCAATACACTCGAGACGCTCATGCCTCCCATAACGAACTTTACTGTTGCTGGAGGAACCGATCTTTCTGCAACACTCGATGTCGCGCGTACCATTGCTCGTCGTGCAGAACGAAGAGTTATTGGCGTTGCAGAACTCGGTCTGACAAAAGTCTCACCGAATACCAAGGCATACCTGAATCGTCTCTCCTCACTCCTTTTTGCGCTTGCCCGGTTTGCTAACGAAAGTTCGGGGATACCACGCGAGACTCCGAACTATAAATAGGAAGCGATTTATGATATAACTCGCCGTACATGGCGGCCTTAGCTCAGCTGGTAGAGCATCGGTTTGTGGTACCGACGGTCGTGGGTTCGAGCCCCACAGGTCGCCCTAGTTAACGTATGAAATCCTTCTTCGATGAATTCAAACAGTTCGCTCTTCGCGGCAATGCCGTCGATCTAGCCGTCGGCATTGTAATCGGCGCCGCATTCACGGCGGTCACAAACTCGCTTGTGACGAACATCATTACGCCTCCAATCGGACTTCTTATTGGCGGCATCGACTTCAGCAATCTTGGGTTCACGCTCGGCGGTGATGCGGTCATTGGATACGGAATCTTCCTACAAGCGATCATCAACTTCGTCATTACCGCACTCGCACTCTTCTTGCTAGTACGTTTTATTAATCGCCTCGCACGGCTTGCACGCGAAGAGCAGCAGGATGGAGTGCAGCCTCAGGCAGAGAAGAGTCCGGAGCTCCAGGTGCTTGAGGACATTCGCGACCTCCTTAACCGTCAATAAATATATGAAACAACTTGCCTTCTTTCTCGTACTCATCCTGGTGCTTGGGCTCGGCGGCTTCCTATACCGGTACGTTATGGAGCAGCCAAGGCAGGAAGGAATCACCGCCTGCACGATGGACGCCCGGATCTGCCCAGACGGCTCTTCGGTGGGAAGGACTGGCCCGAATTGTGCCTTTGCCGCATGTCCTCACCCGAATGTTGAGATAGCGGAAGTAGGTATATCCTTCGCCGTTCCTGCCGGATACACCCAGCTTCTTTCGGGCGCACCCAACCAGGAAACTCTCCGCATATTCGAGAAGGGAAGCCTTTCTCCAAACGTCCCGCACACCATCCATGTGAAGCGATACCCCATTCCCGAGGGACAGACTGCGGAGCAGGTCATTCTTGCAAACACACGGTATCAGCCAGCTGACATGCAGGCTGAAGATCTCACTCGCTTTACCACTGTGAGTGCAGGCGGTCGCTCATACCGCTCAACCGTCATTGAACGGTTCGAAGCTCTCGTCATGAGCTCATACTTCCTCGTGCGCGAAAACGACGTGCTTCGCTTTGACGTTATTGAACATGACGTTACTGAATGGATGAATCCCGATCTTGTTGTTGCAGACCTCCCCGAACATCAGGCGCTTCTGCAATTGCTCGCGACTCTTCAGACCAACTAGTCTACGTGCACTTCTTCGATAGTCGGCCCCTCCTCATGCGAGTGGCCGGCTTCGACATTTAGGAGGAGGAACATCGCCGCGATACCTACGAGTATTGCCGCAAATTGCACAAAGGAGTTCCTACCGGGTTTCTCCTTATGCAGTTCCGGAATAAGGTCAGAAAGAGCTATGTATATGAAGCCTCCTGCGGTCACCGGAACCAAGAAGAAAGCAAGCGGTTCTGCGTATGCGCCAAGGACGAAGGCTGCTCCTGCGCCCAAGATTGCGAAGAGTCCTGAAAGGAAATTGAACCAGAGAGCTCGCGCTTTTGTGTATCCGGCGTGGAGAAGTACTCCGAAGTCGCCGATCTCCTGCGGTATCTCATGGAGAACGACTGCAATGGTCGTCGCGATACCAACCTCGATACTTACCATGTATGCAAGTCCGACAATAAGTCCATCAATGAAGTTGTGAACGCCGTCCGAAAAGAGAATTATCTTTCCCACGGGATGCACCAACGGTTCCGACTCCTCGATGCCTTGGTGATGGTGCCAGTGAAGCCCTTTCTCTACGACAAAGAAGAAGAGAATACCCCCTAGGATCGCAAGAGAGAGAAGTACAGGATCATTCGCAGTCGCAAACGCCTCAGGAATGAGGTGAAGAAAAGCGTCTCCGAGAAGAGCGCCCACGGCAAGAGACACAAGCACGAAAAGCCCGCTCCGAAGTCGCTCGAGGTTCATGGAAAGGGTAATGGCTCCGGCAAGGGACATGAGGCTCACAAGTGCGACGCTTCCAAAGGCGTAGAGATACAGCATAGAAGCATAATAACGCACCCGAGGTGTAAGGAAGAACTTTCTGAACCGCCATATATACAGATGAGAAGAGGATTATCCCTCTGATGCTACAATTTATGCATATTCTAATTCGCACTATATGAACCAGTCTTTGAAGGGTTTCCTCGATACGCACGGCAAATGGCTCGGCTTTGCCGGCATGGCCGTGCTCGTGCTTCTTGCGCTTTTTCTTCTTGTAAAGACAGTCGATGCCTTTGATCGCATGGGGAAGTCTCCGTATTCCGGCCCTAACGTCATTACAGTAACTGGCACGGGAAAGGCAGAAACCCCACCGACCATCGCTCGCATCATATTCACCGTGGAAGAAACCGCGGGCACTGTTGCTGAAGCGCAGAGCAAGGCAAGCGTAAAGACAACCGCAGCTCTCGATGCGCTCCATGATCTCGACATACCCGACGACGACATGCAGGCAACCGGGTACCAGACCAACCCACAGTACGAAGCTCCGCAGCCGTGCCGCCCCGGTGTCATCTGCACCCAGGGGTCCCCGCGCATTATTGGATACCAAGTGTCTCAGACGGTGACTGTTAAAGTGCGCGTAACCGACCGTACGGGCGAAGTACTCCAAGCTCTCGGCACTGCAGGTGTACAGAACATTTCCGGTCCGAACTTCGAGGTTGATGACGATTCGGAAGTCATGGCCGAAGCCCGCGGCAAGGCTATTGAAGATGCGCGGCAGCAGGCGAAGACGCTCGCTAAGCAGCTCGGCGTACGTCTCGGCGATGTCGTCTCCTTCTCAGAGAGTGGCTACCCAACCCCTATGTACGAGAGTTTTGGGAAGGGAGGAGGAGCGATGGACATGGATGTACGAAGTGCCATACCTCCGCTCCCTCAGGGACAGGAAGAGTCCGTGGTCACGGTATCGGTGACGTACGAGATTAAATGAGATTCTTCAAGAGAAAAGTCGCGATCCGAGGGTTGCGGCTTTTCTCATTGACACAGAAAATACGCTGTAGTATCCTTGAATTATTGAAGGCCCGCGGGTCTTTTTTAATTTGGCCGCTTATATGTCCTCACTCGTCACTTACCTCAAGAACGTACGCGCAGAGCTCTCGCATGTCGTCTGGCCCACCAAGCGCCAGTCGCTCACGCATGTTGCACTCATCGTTCTCATTTCAATCGTGACCGCGGTCTTTATCGCGATCCTTGATCATTTCTTGACCCGCGGCGTCGGCCTCTTCATTTCATAATATGGAACTTCGCAGCACCCCCGAATTCTCAGAAGAGGCAGCAAGCCAGGAACCCCGCTGGTACACCATTCATACGTACGCGGGATACGAGAACGCCGTTGAGAGGAACCTTAAGCAGCGCATTGAGTCCCTTGGCATGGAGAACAAGATCTTCGAGGTAGTTGTACCTACCGAGAAGAAGATCCGCGTCAAAGGCGGCAAACGCATTGTCGAAGAAGAGAAGATATACCCGGGCTACATTCTCGTACGCATGATCGTGGACGAGGATTCCTGGTTCGTTGTCAGGAACACCCCTCGCGTGACCGGCTTCGTTGGCTCGGGCGTGACTCCAGTTCCCATGGAGGAATCAGAGGTCGCCACTCTCATGAAGCGCATGGACCAGGAGGCTCCCAAGCACCGCATCGATCTCACCAAAGACGACCCGATCGTCATCATTGACGGTCCGTTCAAGGACTTGGAAGGGAAGATCGGCGAGATTGACGAGGAGCGCGGCAAGGTGAAGGTCATGGTCGCCATGTTCGGGCGCGAGACTCCGGTCGAGCTCGACTTTTTGCAGATTAGGAAACTCTAAGGTACAGTCTCGTACACAAACATATGGCTAAAGTAGTTAAGAAGATCAAGCTCCAGATCCCAGGCGGGAAGGCGACTCCCGCTCCGCCTATCGGTACCGTGCTTGGTCCTGCCGGCATCAACATCGGGGATTTCGTGAACAAGTTCAACGAGCAGACCAAGGACAAGCCCGGTATCATCATTCCGGTTGATATGACCGTGTACGACGACCGCACCTTCACCTTCGTTCTCAAGGTCTCCCCAATGCCCCGCCTTATCTTGAAGGCTTTGAACATAGAGAAGGGTTCAGGAAAGACTCCGCTCAAGCGCGCAGGCACGCTCACGAAGGCCCAGGTCCGCGAAATAGCAGAGACCAAGATGCCTGACCTGAACGCAGGCTCAATTGAAGCTGCAGAGCGTATGGTCGAAGGAACGGCCCGCTCGATGGGGGTTGAGGTGAAGTAATTTCCTAAAGCAAAAGCCGCCGGATTTTCCGGCGGCTTTTGCTTTACCGCTCTAACGTAACGTATTCAAAGGGAGGCTCGTGATCAAGATACTGTTCACACTCAATCTCTTTAGTGAATTCTGATTCGTATTCCGGAAAGAAAGCGTCCCCCTCCTTATCGTCATCCACAAGCGTGAGATACAAGCGATCAACATAAGGAAGAGCGTCCGTATATACTCGACCTCCGCCAATTACGAATATCTCATCGCCTCCAGGAAACGTTCTTGCGCATTCAAATGCTTCTTCGAGGGAATGAACATTGATTACCTCTGAGGGCACTTCAATGCGGCTACTTGAAATTACTATATTCGTGCGTCCTGGGAGAGGTTTTCCATTTAGAGAATCCCACGTGTTACGTCCCATGACAACAGGATGGCCATCGGTAATTCGCTTGAATCGGGGAAGATCCCCTTCAAGCTGCCAGAGCAGTTTGTTCGCAAGCCCGATCGCACGGGTCCTTTTCCCGAGCGCGGCGATCATAGAAATACGCTGTTTTTTCGGCTCCATATCGCAGTTTTGCGCATAGTATACTAGCAGAACTATGTCTTCCGGAGAGAGCTACGAAATCGAGATCAAGAGCCTTCTAGGAGACCGGGATGCAGCTGAGTCCTTTCGAAACACGTTGAAGACCAGTTATCCTGCTTGCTCGCTCGTCTCAACGGAAAGCCAGCTCAACCATTACTTCGAAGGAGGGGACTTGCGCGTACTTGCTGATCGCATAGCGCCACGACTGTCGCCCGAACTTCAGGAGAAGCTTGAACGCATTGTCTGGCGCGCAACGTCTGCATCCGTAAGAACGCGCGAGTCTGATGGGGAAGTGCGCTTTGTCGTAAAAGCCTCTCTCGGCGACGACTCAAGCGAGAACGGAGTCGTGCGTGCCGAGCTCGATGTGTCCATGGAAGGAGTAACTCTGGATGAACTTGATAAGGAGATCATCGAAGCGGGATATACATACCAAGCTAAGTGGTCACGAGATCGGGAAGTATATGAAATTCCGGGGGCGACCGTGTGTCTTGACCGTAATGCTGGTTATGGATACTTGGCCGAGTTCGAAAAAGTCATTGACGATCCGTCACGTGCGGAGGAGGTGCGTGCCGAGATAATGGCACTCATGGAAGAAATGGGAGTCGAAGAGCTTCCCCAGGACCGATTAGAGCGCATGTTTGCTCACTATAATGAGCACTGGCCTGAGTACTACGGCACTGATAAGGTATTCGTAATAACCTAAAGCACCATGTTCCTATCCGACGTCGACATTAAGAAGGGAATCAAGGCAGGACAGATCGTCATCCGTCCGTACAGCGAAAAGCAGCTTCAAGTCGCAAGCTACGACGTCACGCTCGGCAACGAGTTCGAAGTCACTGACCGGCACATAACCCAGGTAGTTGATCCGTACAACAAGATATATCCGAAGACCCGCACAGTGAAAGTAAAAGACGGTGAGCCCTTCATTCTTCACCCCGGCGAGAGCGTGCTTGGAAAGCAAAGGGAATTCATCGGCGTCGACAACGAACACCTCATCCTTCTTTCAGGGAAGAGTTCTCTTGCGCGCGCGGGGCTCGTCGTTCACAACACGGCAATGCTCTTCAATCCGGGCCACCACTTCTATCCCACCTTTGAGCTTGTTAATACCAACAACGTTCCTTTGATACTTCGTCCTGGGATGGAAGTAGCGCAGCTCATGTTCGCCCGCCTTACAAGCAAGACGAGCCAGTCGTACGAAAAGATCGGCAGGTACGATAAGAAGAATTCCGTGCACTTCGTACCGAAGCGTCAGGTAAAGAAGACGAAGAGCGTAAAGAAAAGGAAGTAGCTATGGATCAGAAAGCATCCCATCCCGAATATCAGTACCTCGATCTTCTCAAAGAGACTCTTGAAAAGGGCGAGGAACAGGTTGATAGCGGGACTGGGGTGAAGACGTACAGCGTCTTTGGACGCCAGATTCGTTTTGATTTTGCTCAGGGATTCCCTCTTCTAACGACCAAGAAAACTTACTGGAACGGCATTCTCCACGAGCTCTACTGGTTCCTGAGCGGCCAGTCGAATATCAAGTATCTCGTCGATAACAATGTGCATATCTGGGACGACTATCCGTACAGGATCTATTCCGAGAAGGTGGAAGCAGGAAAGGCCGAAAAGCTTTCGAAAGACGAGTTCATTGATCGCATTGCGTCCGATGAAGCGTTCGCCCTGGAGCACGGAGAGCTCCCGCATATATATGGAGAGCATTGGCGCCGGTGGGAAGCGCGCGACGGCAGAAAAGTAGACCAGCTTGCATGGGCCATCGATGAGTTGAGAAAAGACCCAGACGCGCACAATACGCTTGTTACCTCTTGGAATCCTGAATATATGTACGCCATGGCGCGTCCCGGCGAAGGTGCGCGATTCCCGATCTGCCACAACTTGTTTCAGCTCAACATCAAGCAAGGCAAGGTCTGCCTGCAGCTTTACCAACGTTCGGCCGATGTCTTCCTGGGAGTGCCTTTCAATATCGCAAGCTACTCTCTCCTAACAGCGATCATCGCCAAGATACTAGGACGTGAGCCGGGAGAATTCGTTCATACGTTCGGCGACCTCCATATTTATGAGAACCATAAGGAACAGGCAGTGGAACAGCTTTCTCGTGAGCCGAATCCTCTTCCAAAGGTTGAATTTACCCAGGACTTCGATTCACTCGAGACTTTCCGGCCTGAGTATGTGAATCTCGTGGGTTACGAACCACATGCAACGATCAAGGCAGAGCTCACTGCTGCAGGAGGATACAATAAGAAACTTCACGGTTAAGTATGAATCAATACCCACACATCAAGAAAGAGGACCAAGATATCTTCGAGGCAATTGTGGGCGAAGAAAAACGCCAAGCCGAAGGTCTTGAGCTGATTCCTTCTGAGAACTACACCTCACCAGCCGTAATGGAAGCTATGGGAAGTATCCTTACGAATAAGTATTCGGAAGGATACACGGGTAAGCGCTATTACAACGGCAACGAGTTCATAGACCAAATAGAGACGCTTGCAATAGAGCGGGCCAAATCACTTTTCGGAGTTGCGCACGCAAACGTTCAACCGTACTCCGGAAGTCCTGCAAACCTTGCTGTGTATCTCGCCACCGCCAACCCTGGCGATACGATCATGGGATTGAACCTTCCCGATGGAGGGCACCTGACTCACGGGTGGAAAGTCTCTGCGACAGCGATCTTCTATAACAGTATCCCGTACCATGTACAAGAAGACGGACGCATCGACATGGACGAGGTATGGGCACTTGCTAAAGAGCATAAGCCGAAGCTAATTTGGGCCGGAGCAACAGCATATCCATTCCTATATGAGTACGAAAAGTTCGCTGAGATTGCAGACTCCGTCGGCGCGTACTTTGCCGCGGACATTGCACATGTTGCCGGTCTCATTGCGGCAGGTGCACACCCATCTCCCGTCCCGCATGCACACATCGTTACGACCACCACCCACAAGACACTCCGCGGCCCGCGTGGTGGCATCATCATGACGACTGAGCGTGGTCTTGCGAAAGACCCTGAACTTGCGATCAAGCTTGATAAGGCTATCTTTCCCGGCTTGCAAGGAGGACCGCACGATCACCAGACTGCAGCCATTGCCATTGCGCTTAAAGAAGCGTCGACAGAAGAATTTAAGTCGTACGGTCATCAAGTTGTAGCGAACGCCAAGGCGCTTGCTGAGAGTTTGAAAAAGAATGGTCTTACACTTGTCTCTGGAGGAACCGAGAACCACCTCCTCCTTATTGACCTCGTCCCTACTCTCGGTCCAGGTGGTGGGGTATTTGTGAGCGACGCGATGGAAGCTGCCGGAATGACGGCGAATAAGAATACAGTGCCCAAGGATCCCGCATCGCCCTTTTACCCGAGCGGAATCCGTCTTGGCACTCCCGCTCTCACCACCCGTGGGATGAAAGAGAAGGAAATGGTAAAAGTGGCTGAATGGATAGCACGCACTGTGGAAGCAGTACGTGATTACAAGCTCCCGACTAACGCGAAGGAGCGAACCGACTATCTTAAAGAGTTTGCTGAGTCCCTGAAGAATAATCAGGAATTGAAGGTAATTCGCGATGAAATACGTGAATTCACGAAAGACTTCCCAATTCCGGCATAGCTCATTCGATTTGAAGGTGGCTAGGGGCGTTTTTATTGTTTTGCTACACTCATCTTAATGATCGAACGCATACGAAGCGTTATCGGAGCCGAGCTCGCTCGCCTTGGGACGAGCGAGATGGATTTCGTAGTCGAGTGGCCCTCTGAGCTTTCTTACGGCGACTTTGCAACGAACGCTGCCATGTCAGCGAGCAAAGCGCTCGGGAAATCTCCAAAGGAAATAGCAGAGGGATTGGTGGCAGCGCTCACCGATGCTCTCGAAGGAGACGCAATAAAGGTGGAAGTTGCAGGTCCAGGCTTCGTGAATATCACCTTGTCTGCAGAAGCCATTGCTAGCGAGCTTGAGGGAGCAAAAGCGGATACATGGGGGCGCAACGATGCGTCGAAAGGCCTTCGCGTGATGATCGAATATGGGAACCCGAACCCTTTCAAGGAAATGCACATCGGGCACCTTGTGGGGACTATCGTGGGAGAATCCCTCTCTCGCCTTCTTGAAGCTTCGGATGCACATGTTCTGCGCGATACATTCGGCGGTGACGTGGGGCCGCAGGTAGCGAAAGCGCTCTGGGCTCTTCATAAAGAGGGGGTTACGGACATTGCCTCAGCAGAGGAGATAGGGAAGGCGTATACAAAAGGGGCAACTGCGTATGAAGAAAGCGAAGCCGCAAAGCAGGAGATAGACTCGCTCAATACACGCATATACAAACTTGTCGGGAATCAGAAAGATCTTTCCGAGGAAGATCGCGCACTACTCTATCTCTGGCAAAAGGGAAGAGAAGTCTCGATGGAAGAGTTCAATCGGCTTTTCAAGATACTCGGCACTCATCACGATTTCACCTTCTTCGACAGCGACACTACCGAACCCGGCGTGCGGGCAGTTCAAGATGGCCTTGCAAAGGGGATCTTCGAAGAGAGCGAGGGAGCTGTCGTATATAAGGGCGAGAAGAAAGGCCTATTCACACTTGTTTTCATAACGTCACGGGGGAATCCCACATACGAGACCAAGGACATAGGCTTAGCCTTCCTTAAGGAGGAGCGCGCAGAGACGGACAAGATACTGATCGTGACGGCAGTCGAGCAGATAAGCCACTTCAAGGTGGTGCTTGCCGCACTTGAGGATATCGCACCGAAGCTTGCCGCTAAGACCTCGCACATCGCCCACGGCCTTCTTCAGCTTACGACCGGAAAAATGTCCTCGCGTAAAGGAAATGTCATCACGGCAAGCGAGCTTATCTCCGACCTCATTGAAACTGCGGCAGCTCGGAACCCCGACCCGCTCATTGCAGAACAAGTTGCCGTTGGCGCTTTGAAGTACATGATCCTCCGAAGCGCTCTTGGCGGTAACATCGTCTTTGATCCAGAGAAGTCTCTTTCACTTGACGGAGACTCCGGACCGTATCTGCAGTACGCATATGTGCGCGCAGCATCCATTCTTGCAAGCGCTCCGAAGGATAAAGAGGTAGAAATCCCAAATGAGATATACGACATTGCTCGACTCGTTACACGTTTCCCGGAAGTAGTGAAGAAAGCGCAGACGCTTGAAGCGCCTCATGTTGTCACGCAGTATCTTACACAGCTTGCAGGCGAGTGGAACTCTTTCTATGCAAAGGAGCGGATTATCGGAGGGGAATACGAAGCGTACAAACTCTCAATCGTCGAGGCGTTTGCAAATACTATGAGGAATGGGCTCTGGCTTTTGGGAATACCGGTTCCCGAGAGGATGTAGATAACTGACTTGAATTTTCCAACGGTAGAGCTATGCTCATTTAGTTGCTCCACCCGGGGCAGCAGAAAATTGGGGAGGCTCTTTCATGAAGCGAAGGAAGCGGAAAATCGACCAACTGGTCGATCAGGCAGCCGAAAAGCTGGGCTCAATGGCGCGCTTGTTCCTGGAGGCCGGGAAGTCGGCATTCGGGAAATGGCTCGACGCCGGGACAGTCAAAGCGGCTCTCGCGCGCTATGTCGAGCACGGTTCGCTCGCCAAGTGGGTGCGAGAATTCGTCTTCAAGCGGACCTATCTGCGGGTTCCCGCATAGGGTCGGCAGACCCCTGGGGCAATTGGCCGACGCGCCCAGCGCGCCGGCCATTTCCATTTTCATGCCACGAACGCTAGGATACATAGATATATGGCCGAGGAACGGGGTAAATCTGATGTATCACAACGAGAGGAAGAAATCCTTACGTTCTGGAAGCAGGAAAAGATCTTCGAGAAGACGTTACAAAAACCTTCCCCCAAGGGAGAGTTCATCTTCTACGAAGGTCCCCCCACAGCTAACGGGCGTCCAGGCATTCATCACCTGGAAGCACGTGCCTTTAAGGACGCAATTCCCAGGTACCGCACAATGCGCGGATATCACGTGCCACGTCGAGCCGGTTGGGATACGCACGGTCTTCCCGTAGAACTGCAGGTTGAGAAGGAACTGAGGTTCACAGGTAAGAAGGACATCGAGGCGTACGGCGTTGCCGAATTCAATAAGAAGTGCAGGGAGAGCGTCTTTAGGTACGTAGACGAGTGGCAGCGGTTCACTGATCGTATTGGATACTGGGTCGACCAGGCGAAGGCGTACTTCACGTTCGACCCTTCGTACATGGAGTCAGTGTGGAGCATCGTGAAGAAGGTGCATGATGATGGCCGCTTGTACAAGGACTACAAAGTGCTCCCGTGGTGTTCCAGGTGCGGTACAGCCCTTTCAAGTCACGAGCTTGCACAAGGATATGCAGAAGTTAAAGACCTTTCACTTACGGTTAAATTCGCTCTGGAAGAAGATCCAAACACATACTTCCTCGCGTGGACCACTACGCCCTGGACGCTTCCTGGTAACGTCGCACTCGCAGTCGGAAAAGATATTACATACGGGCGGTACCAGAAGGACGGCGAAGCCGTTATTATCGCGACTTCACGCGCAGAAGTATTAGGAGAAGGATGGGCTCTTGAGAAGGAATTTCCAGGAAGTGCGCTTGCTGGAAAGAAGTACATTCCTTTATATACGTACGCTCGCGAATTGGCGTCCGGAACTGAGAAGCCAAAGTTCGAGAAAGCGTATCAGGTATATCCTGCAGATTTCGTAACGACTGAAGAAGGCACTGGCATCGTGCACACCGCTGTCATGTACGGCGCGGACGACTTTGCACTCGGCACAGTAGTCGGCCTCCCAAAGGTGCATCTTGTCGCTCCCGACGGGAAGTTCGTCCAGGGCACCGGCTTCCTTGAAGGAAGATTCGTAAAAGAAGAGGAACTTGCCGTTGACATACTTAAAGATCTTCAAGGCAGGGGGCTATTCTTCTCAAAAGAGAACTATTCCCATACCTATCCCTTCTGCTGGCGCTGCGGCACCCCCATCATCTATTACGCGCGCGATTCCTGGTATATACGCATGGAAGATCTGCGAAGCACCCTTGTTGCCGAGAACGACAAGATCAATTGGGAGCCGTCGCACATACGCGATGGACGCATGGGTGAATGGCTTAGAAACGCAAAGGACTGGGCCCTTTCCCGCGAACGGTACTGGGGAACGCCTCTTCCGGTATGGGAAACGGAGGACGGCAAGGAGCGCCTGGTTATAGGCTCTCTTGAGGAACTCAAAGCACGCACCAAGAAAAGCGGCAACCGATACTTCATTGTTCGTCATGGAGAAGGGGAGCATAACGTAGAGGATGAACTCGATTCGACTGACGAAAAGAAGTGGGGGCTAACAGAAAAAGGACGGGAGCAGGTTCTAAAAGGAGCCCAGGAGCTTAAAAGCGTCGACATCACCAAGATCATCACCTCGCCCTTCAAGAGAACCCGCGATTCTGCCGAGATCCTAGCAGCTGAACTTGGACTCGATCCGGCGCTAATTGAAATAGAGGAACGCATACGAGAATTCGGCTTCGGTGAGCTTTCAGGCACTTCGCATGCCGCATTCCTCAAACGACGGGAAAGCATGGAATACACCGACCGCGTACCCGGCGGTGCAAGCTATCAGGACGAAAAGAACCGCTTCGGAGCGTTTCTGTATTCCCTTGAGGACACGTATAAGAACGAGAACATAGTCATCGTGAGCCATGGCATTGCAATAGAATCGCTTCGCGCACTCGTGCGCGGCGCAGACAAGAACGAGTCGAAGGCGCTTATAGAAAAGGAGGGACCGGGGTACGGAGAGCCGTGCGAATTCAACTTCGTGCCGCTTCCGCATAATGACGACTATGAGCTTGATCTCCATCGTCCGTACATCGACGACGTTGTACTCATAAGTGACTCGGGAAAGGAGATGAGGCGGGTGAAGGAAGTTATGGACGTATGGTTTGATTCAGGAGCCATGCCGTTTGCGCAGGACCACTATCCTTTCGAAAACAAGAAGTGGGTCAACGGTCCAGGATATCCGGCGGACTACATCTCCGAAGCCATAGACCAGACGCGCGGCTGGTTCTATACCCTCCTTGCCGTCGGCGTACTGCAAGGACGCGGCACGCCATATAGGAACGCCATCTGCCTGGGGCACGTACTTGATGCTGAAGGAAAGAAGATGAGCAAGAGTAAGGGGAATGTCGTTAATCCATGGGAGGCCATAGAGCAGTACGGCGCCGATACCCTCCGCTTCTGGATGTATTACGTAAACCAGCCAGGAGACTCGAAGAACTTTGACGAAAAGACCGTCAAGGAAGCCGCCCGCGCACTCTCATGGCTCGAAAACAGCGTGAAGTTCTACGCGCTTTTCAAGTCACCGAACGAAACGCCGTCTGAACCCCAAGTAATCGACCATTGGATGCAGGCGCGCACAAAAGAAACCGCCGCTCGTGTTACCAAAGCGATGAATGCGTACAAACCGTATGACGCAACGCGGGCTCTCGCAGGTCTTTTTGAAGACCTTTCTCAATGGTATGTGCGGCGGGTGAGGGACCGCGTACGAGACGGAGACGCGGCAGCCCTTGAAACGCTCCGGAATACGCTCCGCACCTCGACGCTTCTTCTTGCGCCGTTCTCGCCGTTCCTTGCTGAAGTTCTGTATAGGGAAGTGAAGAACGATACTGATCCTATAAGCGTGCATCTTGCCGACTGGCCTGAAGCGGAGAAACAGGGATTCTTCAAGAGAATCTTCGGTAAGGCATCAGGCTCAACGAAACTCACTGCTGATATGGCCCGCGTACGCAGCCTTGCTTCAGAGGCGCTCATGCTCCGCCAGAAGGCGAATATAAAAGTGAGGCAGCCACTTACGTCTCTTTCAATACCGGGAGAGCTGTCGGAGGATCTGCGCGCGCTTCTTGCAGAAGAAGTGAACGTAAAAGAAGTACGTACGGGAGCGCTTGAGGTTTCGCTCGATACAGAGCTCACCCCCGAACTCGTCCGAGAGGGTGAGGTACGCGAATTTATGAGGGCGCTTGCTGATGCTCGAAAAGAGAAAGGATTCTCTCCAAAGGATCAGGTCGATCTCGTAATTTCTGACAACGGGAAAACGTATTTTAGTGAGTGTAAATTTGCAAACGTACGGAACTGCAACTTTGCGCCGCAAGCAGAAGCTCCTTTCTCCGTAGAACTTTCAAACGGTGAGAAGATAACTTTCACAGTTGAGCATGCAGCATAAGTACCGCACTGATGCGTTGGTGCTCGCACGCCATCCCGTAAAGGAGCACGATGCGAACGTAATTCTCGTAACGCCCGACTTCGGCGTCATTCGTGCGCGCGTAGCGGGGCTGCGGAAACCCGGCTCAAAGATGGCTGCAGGACTCCAGACCTTGATGGAAAGCAACATAGCGCTGATACGCGCCAAGGACGGGTGGCGCCTTGCAGGAGCCTTATCCCTCCATGACTGGGCACGCGAGCTTTCGTTTGAGAGCCGAAAGCGCTTTGCGCGGGTCGCAGAGCTCATGCAGCGCCTTTCGCACGGCGAAGACTCTGAGCCCCGCCTCTATAGAGAAGCGCTCTCGTTCGCAGACGCCCTCTCCAGGCTTTCTGATGAAGAGCAGGACGCTGCAGAGTGTCTTGCGGCTCTCCGTATTCTTCACATGCTCGGGCATGACGCAGGAGATATTCCGGGGGATTTCTGTGCGTACGGAAGGGAAGAGCTTGAGGCCGTCTCTGGCCAAAGAAAGACGTATATTGCGCGCATCAATACCGGCATTACCGCAAGCGGACTATAGCGTACGCTATACTTCACTCAATGCCCCCTGAATCAGACAGTCCGCTTGAGTCGATGCGGAAGCGCCTCTACGCCCCGGGGCCGATTGAGACTCCGCCACTTACTCCAAGGCACGACATACCGCGGCAGCCTGTCCCTCCGCCCCAGCAGGGATGGACTCCTCCTCCGCCCCCCGTACAAAAGCCGCCAAGCGGCTGGTCAGCCATGCCGTGGACAAGCCGTTTCCTGGTCATTGCCATCGGCTTTTTCGTACTTGCCGGAGCGACCGCTGCCGGACTGTTTCTTCTTGGCAGCAGGGACATCTCTGCAGAGAAGGTGATCATCGATCCTGACGGTCCGCCTGCAATCTCAAGCGGGGACACTGTTGCCATCGTCATACGCGTGAAGAACGAGAACCCGGTAACCATCACTAATGCCAATATCTTTATTGACCTTCCTGACGGGACGAGGGAAGCGATGGACAAGTCGCGTCCATACGACAATTATTCCGATACGCTTGGGAACCTCGGCTCAGGACAGGAGACTTCTCGCACCGTGAATGCCGTCATGTTTGGCGCACAGAATCAGGTGCTCACCATACCCATACGCGTTGAATATAAGGCCGAAGGATCAAATGCCTCATTCGTCTCTGAGGACGAATACACGGTCACCGTTACGACCTCGCCCATCTCGCTTACCGTTGCGGCTCCGAACGAGGCAGCGTCTGGAGAACCTTTCACCCTCATCGTTACGGCGCGCAGCAATGCACCGGCGCCTCTTGAGCACGTTGGCATAGAAGTTACGTACCCGCCCGGGTTCAGTCTTCAAAGCACCGATCCTCGCCCTTCGTCAGGCACTCTCTTCAACATTGGTACGCTTCAGCCAGGACAGCAGCAGAGCATTACGATACGAGGAACGCTTTCGGGGCAGGACACCGACGAGCGGGTGTTCCGATTTGTTTCCGGTCCGCGCACGGGTGAGGACGCTACCGAAATTGCGCTTCCATACGCAAGCACCGACAAGCTCGTGCAGGTAGCGCGCCCGTTCCTTGCCACAACGCTCACGCTTAACCGCGATACTGCCGACACCGTGCTCGTTCCTCCAGGCGAAGCGGTGTCAGGAGCACTCACATGGCAGAACAATCTCCAGGTTCCGGTGTCTGACGCTCGCATTACGGTGAAATTCTCAGGGAACGCTTTTGACCCGGCTCAGGTGTACGCCAGTTCCGGCTTCTACCGTTCAAGCGACTCGACCATACTCTTCTCGAAGGATACCAACGAGGAACTTGCGCAGCTTCTTCCGGGAGACACAGGAAGCGGAGGATTCTCCTTCACTCCTAAATCAGCTGCAGCGCTTGCCGGAGTTCCCAGTCCGACAGTGACCATGACAGTATCGATTGCAGGGAACAGAGTCGGGCAATCGGGCGTGCCTGAAACCGTGTCCTCGACAGTTACCAAGACCGTAAAGGTGGGAACCGAGGTGCAGTTCGATTCAAGGGTACTGAGAAGCGTCGGTCCCTTTACGAATACCGGCCCAGTGCCTCCGCGTCCGAACGTGGAGACGACATATACCATAGAGCTTTCTGCAGTGAATTCAGTGAATCCTGTTGCCGGCGCTCAGGCTTCGGTTGTCCTCCCTTCGTATGTGCGCTTTACGGGAGCAGTGAGTCCCGCCGGCAGCGTGACGTATGATGAACGTACCCGCACCGTTACCTGGAGAGCCAATGATTTGGCCGGGGGAGCGACTGCGCGGGCGTACTTCCAGGTGGCTCTCTTGCCAAGCGTCTCGCAAAACGGTATCAGTCCTGTACTGATCCCTGAACAGACGTTCACGGCAACCGACCGCTTTACCCAGGGACGGGTGGAGGTGACGGCCGAGCGGCTTACCACGCAGTTCTCTGAAGACCCCGCGTATAAGTCGGGGCAGGGAGATGTGACGCAATAACTTTGAATATGACTGACAACCTGATGGAAAAGATAGTATCGCTTTGCAAGAGGCGGGGGTTCGTATTTCCTGCAAGCGAAATTTACGGAGGCATTGCCGGTTTTTGGGATTACGGACCGATGGGAGTCGAACTCGTAAATAACCTGAAATCTCTTTGGTGGAGGAGGATAGTCCAGGAACAGGACAATATTTATGGAATAGACGGTGCAATTATCCAGAACCCCAAGCTCTGGGAAGCAAGCGGACACATTGCTGGTTTTACTGACCCGCTTGTCGACTGCAAGAATTGTGGCGCACGCCATCGTGCCGATCATCTTGCGGGCACGGACAGCTCGGACATTTCAGAACTCACGGAACTTCTTAGGGAAAAGGCGTGTCCCACATGCGGCAAGAAAGAACTCACCGCTCCTCGGAAGTACAACATGATGATGAAGACATGGGTTGGACCCGTTGAAGACAATTCCTCGGTTGCGTATCTACGTCCCGAGACTGCAGGCCCAATCTTCACGAATTTCAAGAATGTTGTTGACTCAATGCATCCGAAGCTTCCGTTCGGAATTGCACAGACAGGAAAAGCATTCCGGAACGAAATAGCGCCTCGCGATTTTATATTCAGAGTACGCGAGCTTGAACAAATGGAGATGCAGTATTTCATTGCTCCTTCAATACAGAACGAATCGTACGAAGCATGGCGTCAGTTCTCCTGGGACTTTCTTGTTAATGACCTCGGCTTGCAAGAGAGGAACCTCAAATGGCATGAGCATGAGGAAAATGAACGCGCTCACTATGCAGCTGCTGCCCACGATGTGTACTTCAACTATCCACAAGGATTCAAAGAACTTTGGGGAACCCATGACAGGACTGACTTCGATCTCAAAGGCCACATGGAAGCATCAGGAGTGGACCTTACGTACCGCGACGAAGAAACAAAGGAGAGTTTTATTCCATATGTAATTGAGTCGTCGGTAGGCGTAGGCCGTATGCTCCTTGCAGTCCTTACAGATGCATACCGCGAAGACGAACTCGGTGGTGAAACGCGTACGTATCTTGCACTCTCCCCGAAGATCGCGCCTGTTAAGGCAATGGTGTCGCCTCTGTTGAAGAACAAGCCGGAACTTGTCGAGAAGGCGAAAGAAGTGCGCAATGAGCTTCGCAAGGTCCATCCAGCAATTGCGTGGGACGATAACGGGAACATCGGGAAGCGTTATAGAAGGCAGGACGAAATAGGCACTCCGTTCTGCATCACCATCGACTTTGATACCCTTGAGGACGGAACGGTGACGCTCCGGCACCGTGACAGCGGGGAGCAGGAGCGGCTTTCAGTGGAGGAAGTATCTGAAAGGCTCCGCAGGGCGCTCGCATAGCCGAGAAGAGGCCTTGGTGCTAGGCTAGCACTATATATGGAAGCTAAGGCGATAAGCATCTCATCGAGTACGTTTATCCGGGCCATCATCATAGGCGCCCTTGCGTACGCCCTCTGGACCTTGAGGGAGCTTGCGCTCCTTGTTCTGACTGCGGTTGTCATTGCCTCTGCAATTGAGCCGGGAGTGCTCTTTTTCGCGCGTCACCGGGTACCGCGAGTGCTCGCCGTCCTTGGCATGTACTTTGCAGTCTTCGGATCGCTTTTCGGTGTTCTCTTTTATTTCCTCCCACCCATTCTCTCAGACATTCAGGGAATACTTTCCTTGATCCCTCAGTATCTCGGAACACTCAATCTTCCGGGCGCATTCAACGACCTTTCTCAGCTCGTACCAGCGGCGCAGGGTACGGGAGCGGAGTCGATAATTAACTCTATCTTTACTTTCCGCTCTGCCTTTACCGGTTCCTCTGAAGGGGCCTTCAAGCTCATGACCGCTTTCTTCGGAGGCATCATCTCCTTCGTTCTTGTCGTTGTTCTTTCCTTCTACTTTGCCGTACAGGACAAGGGCATCGAGGATTTCCTCCGGCTCATTACGCCTGCGAAACGCGAGGAGTACGTAGTAAGCCTCTGGGTCCGCGCGAGCAGGAAGATCGGTCAGTGGATGCAGGGACAGCTCCTTTCCTCGGTTATCGGAGGGGTCCTTGCATACCTCGGCCTTCTCATTCTCGGTATTCCGTACGCGCTCCTTCTTGCGGTCTTTACGGCAGCAATGATGCTCGTGCCCATCTTCGGCTCTTTCCTTTCCGCCATACCGGCGATAACGGTTGCGTTCTCGGCCGGAGGAATGACGCTTGCTCTTATCGTTGCCGGTCTCTACGTCATCATTAACCAGTTCGAGTCGCATCTCATACACCCGCTCGTAGTGAACAAGGTGGTGGGAATCCCTCCTCTTCTTGTCATCCTCGCGCTTATCATCGGCTTTGAACTCGCCGGTTTCCTCGGCGTCCTTATTGCAATCCCGGTTGCCGCTGCTCTCCGGGAATTCCTGAACGACTATGACCGCGGGAAGAGAGAAGCGGTCGAGATCGCATAATGGCGAAGTACATAACGACAACATTGCCGTACGTGAACGCGGACCCGCATCTTGGAACGGCGCTTGAATTCGTACAAGCAGACGCGCTTGCAAGAACGGCGCGTCTTCAGGGCGAAGAAGTATTTCTGAACACCGGCACTGACGAGCACGGCACGAAGGTGTACGAGAAGGCAAAAGAGGAAGGAAAGGACCCTCAGGCTTATGCCGACGACTACGCAGCGCGTTTCAAGACGTTCGTGGACCGTTTCAATATTACCTACAGTTCCTTCACGAGAACCACGAGTCCGGGACACAAGACAGCAGCGCAGGCGTTCTGGAAACGCTGCGAAGCGGCAGGGGACATATACAAAGCAACATACGAGGTGAAATACTGCATCGGTTGCGAACTTGAGAAGACGGACTCGGAGCTTGAAAACGGGAAGTGCCTCATCCACCCGCAGCTTGAGATACAGCTCATCGAAGAAGAGAACTACTACTTCCGCTTCTCGAAGTACCAGGAGCCTCTTCTGAAGCTCTATGCAGCGCGCCCGGATTTCGTTGTTCCCGAGACGCGCATGAACGAGATCTGTTCTTTTGTTGAGCGGGGACTGAAAGACTTCAGCATAAGCAGGAGGAAGGAGAAACTTCCGTGGGGAGTGGAAGTGCCGGGAGATCCAGATCACGTAATGTACGTATGGTTTGATGCGCTCGTGAACTATATCTCCACCATCAACTGGCCGCGTGAGGAGGGAGGGTTCTCCAAGTGGTGGCCCGGGATACAGCTTGCGGGAAAGGATAACCTCCGCCAGCAATCGGCCATGTGGCAGGCGATGCTCATGTCGGCCGGAGTGGCTCCCTCAAAGCAGATTTTCATACACGGTTTCATCAACTCAGGAGGACAAAAGATGTCCAAGTCCTTGGGAAATGTTCTTGATCCAGTGAAGCTCGCAGATACGTACGGAGTCGATGCCGTTCGATACTATCTGCTCCGACACGTGAATCCGTTTGAGGACTCTGATGTTACAGAGGGGGGTATCCTCGAGGCGTATACAGCGAATTTAGTTAATGGCCTTGGGAACTTGGTTGCACGGGTCATGAAACTCGCTGAGACTCATCTCCCTGAACCAATCGAACGTCCCGAAGAGTCTCCATTCTCTGATGAATACTGGAACGCGATCAATGGGTATGAGTTTAATAAAGCAATGGATTTAGTGTGGAGTCGCATTCAGGCGGTTGATGAACGCATAACGGCAGAGGAACCATTCAAGCTCGTAAAAGAAGATTTAGAAAAAGGAAAGAAGCTTATAGCTGAACTTGCTACGGAGGTGTATCAGATAGGCCGTCTCTTAAATCCATTTATGCCCGAGACAAATGAACTCATTAAGAAGACCGTGCTGGAAAACAAGAAGCCGGAGAATCTTTTCCCCAGGATCGCTTAGGTATGCGATATTTCGATGCGCACTGCCACGTCCAATTTCCGCAGTACGACGAGGACAGGGAGGAACTCCTTGCTTCAATGGAGCGGGAGGGCGTGGGAGGGATTGTAGTCGGGGTGGACGAAGAATCGTCCGCAGCCGCACTTGAACTAGTGCGCGCAAGCGGGACTCTCTGGGCAAGCGCGGGACTACATCCGAATTCGGCGGACGAGTTCACCGACATTGACGCATATCGACAACTCGCAAAGGATCCGAGAGTTGTGGCGATAGGGGAGTGCGGATTGGACAATCATCGTCCTGAAGATCCTGAGGCAACAAAGAAGCAGCAGCGAAAAGTATTCGAAGCGCATGTCGCACTTGCGGGCGAACTTGGAAAGCCACTCATGATCCATTCGCGCCCGTCAAAAGGAAGCTCCGACGCATACGACGACCTCATAGCAATTCTTACGAGCGCCAAGAAAGAATACGGTGACAGCTTCCGAGGCAATATCCATTTCTTCGTCGGAGGGATTGAGGAAGCGCGAAAGCTCATCGAGCTCGATTTCACCCTCTCCTTCACTGCCGTCCTCACTTTTGCCCGGGAGTATGACGACGTCGTCCGGTTCGTACCAATAACACATATCCTCTCGGAGACGGACTCCCCGTATGTAGCCCCCGCCCCGAACCGCGGGAGGAGGAACGACCCCAGAGCGGTGATACAGATCGTCGAGGCCATCGCGGGCATCCGAAATGAGGATTTGGAAAAGGTCCGTGTGGATATCCTCCAAAACGCTCAGAGGCTTTTTAATTTGTCTCCAGCTCCTTTTTAGATAGTTTGCAAATAAGCAACCTTTAAGGCATACTCCCCCTATTACAAGCCGGGGCATTTGCCCCTACTAATCACTTAGTATCCATGGCACAAGACATTGAACTTAACGAGGACATCGACCTCGCAGAAACCCGGGTATATGAGCTCGGTTTTCACCTGGACGGGGAGCTTCCCCAGGAGGAAGTAAAGAAGGAATACCAGAGCATCCGCGATCGCATTTCGGCCGTAGGTACCATCATTGCCGAGGGCGAACCCACGAAAGTACCGCTTGCATACACGATTTCCCGCCAAGAGACCACTGGTCGCCGGGACTTCGACAGCGCATTCTTTTGCTGGATCGCATACGAGGTCGATGGGGCAGGACACGCAGATATCGCTGAATTCGCCCGTTCCCAGAGTTCCATCATCCGTTTCCTCGATATTCGCACCACCAAGGAGGCGGCAAAGCACGCAGCTGAGATGCACGAGCTCTTCGCGCGCGCGGCTCTTGAAGAGCCGACGACTTCCGAAGAGGAGGTCTCGGAGGTCGAGCTCGACGCCGCACTCAAGGAGGCAGGTGTATAATTTAGGAATTAGTCCTTAATCCTCTCGAAATGTACCTCAACAAAGCCCTTCTCTACGGCAACCTTACCCGCGACCCGGAAGTCCGCGCGCTTCCTTCAGGCCAGCAGGTCGCAACCTTCGGCCTTGCAACCAACCGCACCTTCAAGAATAAGGAGGGTCAGCAGCAGGAACAAACAGAGTTCCACAACATTGTTGCCTTCGGTCGCACTGCAGAAGTAATGGGGCAGTATCTAAAAAAGGGTCGCCCGGTATTCGTCGAAGGTCGCATTCAGACCCGTTCGTGGGAATCGGAGGGGCAGAAGAAATATCGAACCGAGATCGTCGTTGATAACTTCCAGTTCGGTCCGCAGGCAGGCGGAGCAGGAGCGCAAGACAGGGGAACGACTGGTGACGAAGGTTCGCAGGATATGGGAGGCGATTCGATCCAATACCCCGACGAGGAGATCAATCCGGAGGACATTCCGTTTTAAAAAGTTAAATAACGCAACATGGCACATCAGGCAGAACGTGAAGAGATCGAGAACAAGAAGTTTGTGGACTACAAGGACATTCCGTATCTTCGCCAGTTCATGAATCCGCACGCGAAGATCATGGGCAAGAAGCGCACCGGCATTCCGGCAGCCAAGCAACGCGAAATCGCACTTGCGATCAAGCGGGCGAGGTATATGGCACTCTTGCCGTATCTCGCGGCATAAGGAAGAGGCCCCTCCAAGGGCCTCTTCTTTTAGTTTAGTTATTAGTTATGCAAAGGGAGCTCTTGTGTTTTTTGAATAGAGGAGTTTAATCGATATAGGGTGCATATTGGGTGCCCCCCGAACAAGAAGGAAGGCAAAACGATGTCTCGTCCGCACAGCCCGCCGCCTGCGCCAATCGGTCACTTCCGCCACATTCTCGGCCTCGGGGCCATGGCTCTGATGGCGATCGCTACTGGCGCCGCTGGTGGCGCCTTCAACGCCCAACCCGAGCAGTCCTCGGCCAAGAGCCTCAACGCGCTCCCCGCCGGCGACTGACGGTCGCTACAATTACTGCAGCGCGGCCCGCCCTAACCGGCGGGCCTTTGCAACTTGCCCTATTAAGCCTTCTCGACTCGCTCCACGTACTCGCCCGTTTCCGTATTAATCCGGAGAATATCTCCCTCATTAATGAAGAGGGGAGTATTCACCGTAGCGCCTGACTCAAGCACCACCAGTTTGCTGCCTCCGGTCGCCGTGTCACCCTTAACAGCAGGAGGAGCTTCCGTAACTTTGAGGTCCATCTTTATAGGAATCTTCACAGTTGCCGGCTTCTCTTTATACGTCATCACCTCGACAGGAGAATTGGTCTTAAGCCACTGGATCTTGTCGTGCACAGCGTCCTCAGGGAAAGAGAAACGATTCTTCGGATTTCCTTCCTGCGCGAACCACGACTCACCGCGGTTTGTGTAGAGATAGACGGCTTTCATTGTGCCGATATCGGCTTCAGGAACCGTTTCGCTCTGGTGGAAGGAGATCTCAAGCACCTTTCCTGAAAGGAGGTTTCTGAGCTTGGTCTGGTTCACCGGCTTTCTCTGCTGCATGCGGAAGACGTGCGAAGAGAGCACCTCGTATGGCTCGTTGTTGTATTCGATAACCTTCTTTTGAGTAATCTCGTTATATGAAAGGATGGCCATGGTTATAAAAAGGGCCCATGCGGGCGATTGAGGGTATCATACAGGAGACCATGCCGTATTCAAAGGAGTGGGAGGAACTCACGGACGAGGAGGTGTTGCGGCTCTCGCAGAAGGAGCCGGACGCTTTCGTAGTGCTTGTCAGCCGGTACGAGGACGCTTTTCTCAGGAAGGCGAAGGCCATTCTCTATGCCAAGGAAGATGCCGAGGAGATCGTCCAGGATGCCTTTACCCGCGTCTATATCTATGCAGACCGTTTCACTCCTCAAGAGGGAGCCTCGTTCTCCTCATGGGCATACGCCATACTTATACGTCTCTGCTATACCCGGTACGGCAAGATGAAGAAGATACGGGAAAGAATGCAGAGCCTTGAACCTGAGGCGTATGAAAGGATTGCCGACGCGGATAATTTCCTTGAGGATCTCTCGGTCAGAAGCGAGGTGCTCGCAGCTCTCTCAAAGCTGCCTGAAACCGCAGCCCGCATTCTTCGGTTACAGTTCATTGAGGGGAAGACTCAGGAAGAGATCGCTAGGATCGAAAGAAGCAGCATCCCCGCCGTGAAGACCAGGGTCCATCGGGCCAAGAAACTTTTTAAACAAGCATATGACAAACAGAAGTAATATCAGCAGGAATGTAATGAGGCGCGTGTACTTTGTGCATGCAGTGCGTCCGTTCGTAAGCAACACTGCCGGGGCGTTCGTGCTCCTTGGTATTTCCCTGTATCTCCTCGGCAGGGAAGTGTTTGTGGCACAGGTGTTCCGGAATATGCCTGCCGCAGATCCAGCAGCGATGCTCAGTTTTATGGAAGCAGCATTCCTCAATACGAACTTTGTCGTGCAGACACTTACCGTGCTTGCAGTCATTGGCGGACTTTGGCTTGCACGCGAATGTTTACGCCTCCTTACGCCGAATCAGCGTTTCGCATAAACAAAGGCCCCGTACAGGGCCTTTGTCTTAGGCTTCTGCCAAACGGGCTCTGATCTGCTTCAGGATCTCATTAGCTATCGGCTTGTTCTCTCTGAGGAAGGTGCGGGTCGCGTCGTATCCGCGGCCGAGCTTGGTTTCGCCATAGCTGTAGCTCGTGCCTGACTTCTGGATGAGATCGAACTTCTCGCCGAGCGCGATGATCTCGCCTTCGCGGCTGATGCCTTCGTTGTACATGAGGTCGAACTCAGTGGTCTTGAAGGGAGCCGCCACCTTGTTCTTAACGACTTTCACACGGGTGCGCCCTCCCACAACCTCCTCGCCCTTCTTGATTTGCGCAATGCGGCGGATGTCGAGGCGCACGGAGGTATAGAACTTAAGGGCCTTGCCGCCAGGAGTCGTCTCGGGGTTTCCGAACATCACGCCGATCTGCATGCGGATCTGGTTGATGAAGATGACGATCGTGCGGCTCTTTGCCGTGATGGCGGTGAGTTTGCGAAGAGCCTGCGACATAAGGCGCGCCTGTTTGCCCACGTGATGCGCCCCCATGTCTCCCTCGATCTCGTCCTTTGGGGTGAGCGCGGCGACCGAGTCGACGACGATGACATCGACTGAGTTTGCACGCACAAGCGATTCAACGATCTCAAGCGCCTGCTCTCCGGTATCGGGCTGCGAGATGAGAAGCTCGGGAAGTTTCACGCCGATCTTGCGTGCGTACTCAGGATCAAGGGCATGCTCCGCGTCGACGAAGGCGCACACGCCGTTCTGCTTCTGGGCTTCGGCAATGACATGGAGCGCGAGCGTTGTCTTTCCCGAGGACTCGGGACCAAATATCTCGATGATGCGGCCGCGGGGAAGCCCGCCGATGCCGAGCGCGGAATCAAGTCCCAAAGAGCCTGTCGAGATGGCGGGAATGGCCGCAGGCTTTCCTGAGCCGTACGTCATGATGGCTTCGTCCCCGAACTTGGTCTTGATATCCTTGATCGCAAGCTCGATGGAACGGCGCTTGCCGTCCGCATCGTTTGCGAGCTCTGCTACCTCCGCGCTTGTTGCTACCGGCTTAGACGCCTTTTTTGCTGCTTTCTTTACTGGCATATGAAAAGTGATTACTTCTAAGGGACGAGCACCGTACGCCGCTCATATACGCTCCTGCCGAAACGATCCGTCGCCGTTAGGGATAGTATAGCGCTCCCGGCTGGAAGGGTCAGGGTCTTCTCGAAGTTGCCTCGGTCGTCGATGAGGAGGATTCCTCCATTCAGGTACAAAGTTTCGGTATGGAGGGCTCTTCCTGAGATGGTCACGACTCCTGGAGCATTTCCCGGGATATCGGGATTAAGGCGTATTTCCGGGCCCGAAACGAGAGGCCAAGCCTTTATGAGCCCGTATCCAAGTACCAGTATTAGTACGAGAGCGGCTGAATAGCGTATGAACATTTCCTAAAATACTTCCTCGTCCTCGCTTCGAGGAGCCGCGCTTCCCGACAGCACATCACGCGGACGAGAACCGTCTGCAGGTCCAATAACCCCTTTCTCCTCAAGGATATCCATAAGTCGTGCAGCTCGTGAATATCCAATGCGGAGCTTCCTTTGAAGGTATGAAGTGGAGGCGCGCCCCGCTTCCTCGACCGCTGCCTTTGCTTCAAGGTAGAGATCGTCATCTGAGTCGTCCTCCATAGCAAGCATCATTGCGTCGTTTGGTTCTGCGGGCATGCCGCCGTTAGCGTTCCCCAGATCAAGCGCTCCAAGAGTTCCCGCATTGTTCTTCTTTATGAACTCCACGATCTTCCGCACCTCTGCTTCCGCAATGAAAGCCGTCTGTATGCGCACGGGCTTCTGCATGTCGCTTGCAAGGTAGAGCATGTCGCCGGCGCCAAGAAGATTCTCAGCTCCAGAGCCGTCAAGAATAGTGCGCGAGTCGATCTGACTTGCCACTTGAAGCGCCATACGCGTAGGGACGTTCGCCTTGATAAGGCCGGTGATGACGTTTACTGAAGGACGCTGTGTTGAAAGGACGAGATGAATACCCACAGCACGCGACATCTGGGCAAGACGGACAATGCAGGCCTCAAGCTCTCTAGGATACGTCTGCATGATGTCGGCGAGCTCGTCGATGACGATAACGATGTACGGCATCGCTTCAGGCATCTCCTTTAGACCCTTCTTCTTTGCCGGCTCGAATGTGTTCCTGTGGTACGTCTCAATATCGCGGGCACGCTCCGCCTCAAGCACGTTATACCTGCGGTCCATCTCTTTGGCTGCCCACTTAAGCGACATGATGGCCTTCTTTGGGTCAGTGATAACGGGCGTGAGGAGGTGCGGAATGCCGTTGTACATGGTCAATTCCACGCGCTTCGGGTCGATCATAATGAACCGGAGCTGGTTGGGGCCGTTTCGGTAGAGAAGGGAAGTGATGACGGCGTGTATGGCGACTGACTTTCCGGAGCCCGTTGCTCCTGCAATGAGGCCGTGCGGCATCTTCGCGATGTTCACATAGTGGGGAGTACCGGTGATGTCGCGGCCAAGGCCCGCAAGTACGGGTTTTGAGCTTGCGTTCCACTCGGGAGCCGTAAGTATGCCGCCAAGCCCGACCATGGCCTTGGATGCGTTCGGAACCTCGATGCCCACCAATGACTTCCCGGGGATAGGAGCCTCGATGCGCACGGGGTGTGCGGCAAGCGCAAGCTCGAGATTGTTCTGGAGACTTATGATCTTAGAAAGACGTACTCCCTCGGCAGGCTTGATGGCGTACCTGGTTACGGTCGGGCCAACCGACACCTCGTCCATCTCAACTGAGATGCCGAAGTTCTGGAACGTGCGCTTGATGATGTTCGCATTCGCCTTGATGTCTCCCACGCCAGGCTTCCCTCTGTCTGCTCCAAGTAGGGAAAGGGGCGGGGGTTTGTACTCAGCATCAAAGTTCGGTATTGCCGGAGCGGCCTTTGCCGCTTCTCGTCCTTCGTTGAAGACAGTGACAACAGGATCCTCGTCCGGAACTTCCTCGCCCTCAGTCGCAGGCTCTTCCACATACTCCTCAACAGGCTCTTCGTCCCCGTTCTCCTTGCTCCCCTGTGGGAAGGAAATGCGGACGTTTCCAAGCCGTTCCCGGGCGTCTCCTCCTAAGGCCATGATCCGCTCCCAGAGGGCTACGATATCAGTCACGATGCCGAGCCCTACGAGCATGAGGGCAAGGAGGATGACAAAGGCTCCTCCCGGACCGAAAAGCTTCACCGACTCAGTTCCAAGCTGACGGCCAACTGCCCCTCCCAGGGTCTCCGTAAGGGCTCCTAGAAGGGCCAGGAGGGAAAGAGTAATGAGTGCGATGCCTAAGGCTGTTAGCGCCCCTACGAAGCTGTCACTCTTGAGAATGCCGACGCCGACCAGAACTCCCAGGAAGGGGAGGGCCAAAGCGCCAACCCCAAGACCCTTCCAGGCGACCAGAAAGAGCATATTCCCGAGATCGCCTGCAAGCATCACCCCGAAGAGGGTCCCAAAGGCTCCAAGGGCAAGAAGAAGACCGAGGGCGATACAAAGAATAGAGGCGGTCCATTTTATGACCGCTTTATAGTTTTCAGCATCGCGTTTCCGACCCCTTCTTTTAGCCATTACGTGGTCATTTTAGCACCTGGATAAGCCAATACTCATTTACCGTTCGTGAATACCGCTTTTTCTTGCGAAGCAGGATAAGAGGCGTATAGTGTCCCATACGTGTCTGATACGAATTTCATGCAGGATAAAGGACAGAACAGGGAAGTACGCTCAGGACGCCAAAGCAACGAACTTGGCGATGTTGTCCTTGATAAGAGCATATTCTCCAATATCTTCGATAAGGACATTCGAAGGGTATACATATACAAAAAGGCGGAGAGACTGGCAAAAGCTATTCACCTCATTGCGCCCGCCTTTGCGTCTTCGCCCACTCTCCGCGAGCGCCTTGAGGACATATCTATAGGACTTATTGATGCCGCCATTCTTTCTCCGCGCACGGCGAGGGAAATTTTGTCGCAGGAGCTCCTCACTCTCTCAAGCGTACTTGCGATTGCCCGAAGCAGCGGACTCCTTTCCTCAATGAACGCAGACTTAGTCTCGCGCGAAGCGCACAACCTTCTGCAGGAAGTAGCTTCGTACGAGGAACCCCACCTTCTTCTTGAGGAGGCACCAACACTTGCAGCGCTTGCAAAGGATATTCATTCGCAAACTGGCAGGCCTCTCCTGGGGCAATTGCCGGCACCGGTTGCTCCCTCCGTTTCCAAGACTCAGACTCCCCCGAGAATTCAAGGACAGCCTAATAAAGGACAAGTATCGGACAAAGGAGCTAGCCGGCGCGACGCGATCCTCTCGGTACTGCGCGCAAAAGGCCCTTCGTACATAAAGGATATTTCCACGGTTGTGAGGGGAGTAAGCGAGAAGACCGTGCAGCGCGAGCTTCAGGCCCTTGTTGAGGAGGGGAGGGTGACTCGGACCGGAGAGAGGCGCTGGACCACCTACTCCATCGCCTAGACTGTCTTTGACCGCCAAGCCTTATAGCTGTTGCTTTTACGGCTGAGCTGGCCTAGTATTGACCTTACGGATATATCGGCAGGGTTTCCTGGGAGGGCCCTGAAGCTTCTCCTAGGAAATACAACGGTTATCCACATTCGGGTAACGCTGTGCTTTAGCGGCTCGTCTGTATACTTGGTAAGTACGCCGAAATGACGGGGCAGGCCCGGGACGTTCGGTTACGTGCTCGTTGACAATTCATTCGGACTTCACTCTTTCCATGTCATTACTGACATGGAAAAGTAAGGAACCGGAGACATAGGCGGCCAGCCAGCCGCCAGTTCAACGGACGCCTGGGGCGAAAGCCCCGGCACTTACACGCGTCTTCATGTAAGGGGACGCGCAGAACGGAAGCACTGACCAGATACGGATGGACTGAAGATAAGAGGTATCGGCATTAGCCAACTAGCCGATGGGGCGTGAGTCGACAGAGCGCCCTGTCGGGTAGTGTGAAAGGTTCGTACATCGGGATTTCCCGAATTAGCAATCAAGCGGGGCGCATGCGATGCACCTTTAATAATGACATCGCATCGCATACGCTGCGTTACAAAAAATTAAAAAGACACTAGTTATGACTAAAGCAAACACTCAGGTGATTGCAAAAGTAGCGGCAGTAGTCGCGGGCATTGGACTCGTCCTTTCGTCCTTCGCACTTGCTATGCCAGCAAGCGCGCAGACTACTACGTTTACGCGTGACCTCACCATCGGCGCTACCGGCGCAGATGTGACGGCACTTCAGACCTGGCTCATCGGCAAGGGCTTCTCGATCCCTGCAGGCGCAACTGGCTACTTCGGTACTCAGACGCAGGCAGCGGTCGCAGCCTACCAGGCAGCCAACGGCATCACTCCGGCAGCGGGTTACTTCGGTCCGATCACTCGGGCACATGTAAACGCAGCTGGTGGCGCTTCCACTGGAGGCGACGATGACGACGATGACGACGATGACGACGATGATGACTCTGACGGCGAACTCGAGGGCGGCGAGGCTGACCTCACCGGCTACGAGCTCAACGATGAAGAATCTTCGGGTGCGGAAGGTGAGGAGGGCGTAGAGCTCGCAACTGCAGAGTTCGATGTTGAGGACGGCGATATTCGCCTTGAGCGCCTCGAACTCGACGTGCAGGCTGAGAGCGTTGCATCCGGTGACTCAACCCATCCGTGGGACTTCTTCGATAACCTCTATGTCACCATCAATGGCGACGAGGTTGCTGATCTCGATGTAAGCTCTCGCGACGAATGGGACGAGAACGACGATGACAGCGAACACGATGCTTCTGCAAATGATTGGTATCGTGTCACCTTCACCGATCTCGACACCATCGTTGACGAAGGCGATATGGCAGAGATCACGATCTCTGCTGACATTGCTGAAAGCATCGATTCTGACGATCGCGACACCCAGCAGTTCACCTTCAGCATCAACGACGAAGGTATCCGCGGACGCGACTCCGAAGGTATCGACCAGTATGTTGGTAATGATGAAGAGACCGTCACCGACTTCTCGTTCGAGGAGGAGGAGACTGGCGATCTTGACATCAACTCAAGCTCTGAAGATCCGGACAATCTCACCATCGTCTCCGATGACGATGACGATGTTGAAGTTGATGACCCGGTCTTCGTTTTCGAGCTCGAGAACAACGATGATGTCGACGTGCTTGTCACCGAGATCACCATCGATGTTGCAACCAGCACCAGTGACTCCCTCGCTTCCCTCATCGAAGAGGCAACACTCGTTGCTGGCGGTGAGGAGACCGATGGCGACATCAATGCTGACGGTACCATCACCTTCGAAGACACTGACTTCATAGTTGGTGGCGACGAGAGTGTGGACGTTGAGCTCATGGTCACCGTTGCAGAAGATGCAGACGGTACCATTGACTTCAGCGTTGCTGCAGCAAACGTTGAAGCTGAAAGCGATGAAGACGGCGATGACGCAACCGTGAGCGGTAGCGCATCCAGTGAGACCCACACGGTCGCACTTACCGGCGTCTCAGTAGCTGGCGTATCGGATGAATCCGACACCAACGATGCAGGCACCATCGGAACCTTCGAACTTACCTTCGAGGTAACCGCAGAGGGTGACGACGATGTCTACATCTACAACGGTGCATCGCAGAGCGGTTCGTCGGCCTTCCAGTTCCCGGCCGCAACTGCATCGACCACAGGTGTTGCTTACACGATCTACCAGGGCGGAACTGCGTCTACGACCGACTTCAACTCGGATAGCGCAACCCTCACCTCTGGTGCAGAGACCGAAGGCAACTACTTCAGGGTTGACTCGGGCGAAACAGAAGAGTTCACGCTCACTGTTTCGATCGATCCGTCAACTGGCACTACTGCCCTCTACTTCGTAGAGCTTGACGCAATCCGATTCGACGATGAAAACGACACGACCGTTGGTACTTCCAACGACACGGTCTACACCGTTCCGGATGAGTCAGAGTTCCAGACTGGATCTGAGACCATTGCCTCCTAATCTCTCTTGACCTAGTCTTGAGATCCTTAGGATCGGCAAGCAAAACCCCCGCTTCGGCGGGGGTTTTGCGTTATATGTGTGTAATGACTTCAGGCTCTGAACGTCAGCCTTAATGAGAAAATCAAGAAAAGGCATATATACTTGAGCTCATCATTAACCAGTAATCAGATCAAGCATGATTAAAAGAATAGGAATACATGCAGTAGTGGCTGTCGCCGGCTTTGCGCTTATCGCTTCCTCCTTCATTCTTACCATGACCGCGCATGCCCAGTCAGCAGCAGCGGCTTGTGCTATTGCAGGTAACGTAGCCCGGCACCTCACCACGGGTTCCACAGGAGCAGATGTGACGGCACTTCAGAATTGGCTCATCTCGAAGGGATACTCAATTCCAGCAGGCGCAACTGGCTACTTCGGTACCCAGACCCGCGCCGCTGTAGCCGCCTACCAAGCAGCTAACGGCATCGTGCCAGCTGCTGGTTACTTCGGCCCGATCACTCGCGCCAAAGTGGCAGCACAGTGTGTTGTCGTAGTGCCGCCCGCTGATGACCAGGATGACGAGGACGAAGATGAGGACAACGACGACGATAAGCAGAACGAGGCAGACGAATCCGAGGACGCTCTTGAAGACGCCCGCGACTCTCTTGATAACGCCCGCGACGAGGTAGAAGAGGCCAACGATGACGGCGAGGATACTGATGATGCCGAAGAAGATCTTGATGAGGCAGAAGAGCTTCTGGACGAAGCCGATGAAGCCTTCGATGACGGAGACTATGACGAAGTAATGGATCTCATCGAAGAAGCGGAGGACCTTATCGACGAAGCTCTCGATGACGTCGATGCAGATGATGAGGAAGTCGATGGCGACGACAATGTTGAGACCTCCGCTGAGGTGAACGATCGCAGTGGTGCCGACAATGACATCGCGACCTTCGAGATCGAGTTCATTCTGAACGCCTTCAACCAGGATGCGTATATTGACGAAGATACTTCCGTCTCTATCAACTACGAGATTCAGGACTCTAGCGGTGACGATGTTGGAGGCGCAACTTCGCTGAGCGCTGTACTACAATCATCCGCAAATCAGGACGACGGCTACTTCGTAGTCGAAGAGGGAGAGGAAGAAACATTTACCCTTACGGTTTCATTCGACCCGCTTGCAGCAGATGAAGGTGCCCACTACCGCCTCCAGCTCGAAAGCGTTGAGTTCAACGATACGGATGCTGCTCCGGATCAGACCTGGACCGCAAGTCCGGAAAATAGGTTCCGCACCGATTACGTCTATATCGCGGACTAAAGGCCGCTCGTGACCCAGAAAAGCCGCCTCAAGGCGGCTTTTCTCGTGATACGATTCCAGCATGCCCCGAAATACCGAGGACAAGTCCCCAGGCGAATACCTCAAGCACTTCTTCAAGTTTCTCACCACCTTCGTGCTCATCATCGGCATCTCCCTCTTCCTATTCAGCTTCACTGCAGGCGCATTTGCGTTTTAATCCCATATCCCATAGAGTGCTCTAGTACGGACCGAAGACAGCAGGCGCATAAATTAAGACCTGCCGAGGGACGAAGCCGGGCCATAGGCCTGGAATCGCATGTCTCCTCGAAACGGTCCCGCAAGGGACTGTTTCCGTTTCGTACAGAAACAACATATATGGCAATTACCAAAGCAAAGAAGCAGGACATAGTCGCAAAGGTGAAGGATGTTCTTGAGAATGCCGTGTCCGTGGTCTTCGTCCATTTCAAGGGGCTCTCGGTGGGGGATACCTCCGCTATGAGGAAGTCCCTGAAGGAGGGAGGCGTCGGCTACTACGTCGCCAAGAAGACGCTACTCGAGCGTGCATTGAACGAACGCGGGTACGCGGGCTCTATGCCTGACATGCCCGGCGAGATTGCAATTGCCTGGAGCACGGAAGACCCAACGTCAGCCGCACGCGGCATATACGATCACGGCAAGAAGCACAAGGATGCCCTCTCCATTGTTGGAGGAGTATTTGAAGGAGGATTCCTTTCGGCTTCAGAGATGAATTCCATTGCAACCATTCCGCCGGTATCTGTATTGCGCGGCATGTTCGTGAACGTCATCAATAGCCCGATCCAGGGCATGGCTATCGCCCTGAACGCGATCGCAACGAAGAGGAGTGCGTAATTTAATTCATTAAGTACGGAAACATGGCAGATGAAGTAAAACAGGAAGAGGGAACTGAGGAGACTGCTCCAGAAACGGCTCCGGCCGAGGAAGCAGCTCCGGCCCCGGTAGAGGAAAAGAAGGAGGCATCTCCTGCTCCCGAAGAGGAGGTAGAGGTTCCCGCAAAGTTCAAGAAGTTCGTAGACGAGATCGAGAAGATGAGCGTCATGGAACTCAATGAGCTCGTGAAGGTCTTCGAGAAGAAGTTCGGCGTGTCGGCAGCGGCCGTAGCGGTCGCAGGTCCAGCGGCAGGAGGAGCGGCAGCAGGCGAGGAGGAGAAGTCCACCGTTACCGTCGAGCTTTCTGATGCCGGAGGCAATAAGATCGCCGTCATCAAGGCAGTGAAGGAGGTTCTCGGACTCGGTCTCAAGGAGGCAAAGGACCTTGTGGACGGCGCACCGTCAGTCCTCAAAGAGAACGTCAGCAAGGACGAGGCGGGCGAACTCAAGGCAAAGATCGAAGAGGCAGGAGGAAAGGTTACCCTCAAGTAACACTGCGCTATTTCGAAGCAAAAGGCCCGCAGAGCGGGCCTTTTGCTGTTCCTTGCGCCCTGCAGCCTGCGGTGGGTACAATAGGACATATTCATGGACCCACTCGCACGACTTTTCGGAAGCAATACTCTCCTGAAGCTCCTCCGTCTCTTTCTCTTCAACGACGATGAGTCTTTCACGGTCGCTGAGGCGGCATCGCGTACGAAATCACCCAAAGACTCAGCGCGTAGAGAAATAAACCTTCTTATTTCCGCAGGGGTCGTTAAGAAGCGCACAGGGAAGGGAGGTTCCGTATATACGGCTAATCCCAAGTTCCCCCACTATGCGGCGCTCCAGAACTTCATGCGCGCCACAAGCGCCATTGATGAGGCGGATATCGTTGCCGCGCTTCGTCGCGCAGGGAACCTGCGCCTGGTGGTCCTTTCGGGCATGTTTGCGGGAGCCGTCGACGCAAAGGTCGACCTCTTGGTGGTCGGGGATAGGCTTGAAGAGCGGTCCCTTGATGCAGCCGTCCAGAAGCTTGAGGCAGAGCTTGGAAGGGAGCTGCGTTTTGCCTCCTTTTCCACCGAGGAGTTTCGTTACCGCATTGGAGTATATGACCGCCTCATACGGGATACTCTCGACTACCCGCACAAGGTAATACTCGACAAGATAGGGCTTAAGGAGAAGTAAACCGGCTAAATAGGCCGATTTTCGGGTATCCACACCCTACGGCTGGGCTCCATATGGCCCCAACGCCCCCTGCTACACTTTAAGTAAGCAGCTACACGGGCTGCGGCGCTTAATAAACAAGTAAACGTATATGTTCATAAACACTTGGGCGGATGTGCTTCAGCAGTCCTTCTACGGACTCTTCTACGGTACCGTTGCCTTCCTTCCTAATCTCATCGTGGCTCTGGTGATCTTCATCATCGGCTGGCTCGTGGGCGCAGGGCTTGGACGCTTGGTCCAGCAGGTAGTAACGGCTGCACGCGTTGACGACGCGCTCCGCTCTGCAGGAGTGGAAACAGTCGTTGAGCGCGGCGGACTCCGGATGAACTCCGGCGCATTCCTCGGAGGACTGGTGAAGTGGTTCTTCATCATCGTCTTCCTGGTAGCCGCACTCGATGTGCTTGGGCTTTCGGAAGTAACCATCTTCCTCCGTACGGTCGTTCTAGGATACCTCCCGAACGTCATTGTCGCCGTCTTCATCCTTCTGGTAGCGGCCGTCCTTGCGGACGTAGTACAGAGGGTGGTTGCGGCCTCCGCTGCTGCGGCGAACCTTCGCTCGGCAAATCTCCTCGGTTCTCTCGCACGCTGGGCTATCTGGGTATTCGCCCTTCTTGCGGCGCTTAATCACCTCCAGATCGCAAACGACCTCATACAGCCCCTCTTCACGGGCCTTGTGGTTGCCCTTGCACTTGCGTTCGGTCTCTCCTTCGGTCTTGGTGGCCAGGCAGCAGCCGGCCGCATCATCGAGAGGATGCACGAGCAGACCCGTTAACTTACCTTAAACAGGTAAAGGAAAACCGCGCTTTCGGGCGCGGCTTTTCTTTATTCATTCTGCAGAATATCTCCATCTTTTCTTTAACGGTTCATAAGCGCCTTTTGTATATAGTCTGACTGCGCCGGCGGTCTGGTGATGAGCGCACCCTAGTCACGTTGCTCTCGAGGGTTCGATTCCCTTCGCCGGCTACGCAGCGATTGACAGATACTATGTGACGTGTATACTTGTGTGTGACTAGGGTGCCCGTTTGAGTCGTCAGACGAGAGCAACGCAAAAGCCGCCGGGAAGGCGGTTTTTGTTTTACTTAGAGCCAACGGTTCGAAACCTAATTTGCCAGCAAAAGCAGAGTTTGACACCCAAAATCACCTCCTATATACTCCTTCTACGTGTCAAAAGCAGTAAAGAAATCACGTACCGAACGGAGCGGATAGGTCGCCAGACCTTTGCATGTAAATGCGCCGCCCCGAAAGGGGCTTTTTCTTTGCTCGGTGACACGGGAACCTTGAAATACGAATAGTAAGGTAATCAACAAGCTTCTGTCGGAAGACAGGAGTGAAATTGATATTGCAATCAAAAATAAAGTTAAGTGGTATTCAGGTTTCCGCACTGGAAACTGAAGGGTGTGCGGTGGATGCCTTGGCTTATGCATGCGATGAAGGACGTGACTAATCTGCGAAATGCTTCGGGGAGGCGATATGTAGCCTGCGATCCGGAGGTGTCCGAATGGGGAAACCCGGCCAGTAATGGTCATCTTGCCCGTATGTGGCAAGAAGCGAACCTAGGGAAGTGAAACATCTCAGTACCTAGAGGAATAGAAAACAATAGTGAGTTGTGTTCTGTCTTCCCGATGCTTCGGGGGGATGGAACACAACTCTCGCGATTCCCTGAGTAGCGGCGAGCGAAACGGGAACAGCCCAAACCAGTATCTACGGATATTGGGGTTGTAAGGTAGGAGCTCCGTACTTGTACGGCAAGAGTTACAAAGGTTGTGTATAGCGGAAGTTGCTGGGAAGCAACGCCACAGAGGGTAATGGCCCCGTACGCGAAATAGACAACTCTCTTGTGCTCCTATTCTTGAGTAGTTCGAGACACGAATAGCTCGAATGAATCTGCCGGAACTAACCGGTAAGGCTAAATAATGCATAGGACCGATAGCGAACTAGTACCGTGAGGGAAAGGTGAAAAGAACCCCGAGAGGGGAGTGAAATAGAACTGAAACCGCACACTTACAAAGGGTTAAGGGGGGCGCTTGCGTCCTTCTTAGCGTGCCTATTGAAGAATGAGCCTGCGAGTGTATGTATGTTGCCTATGGCTAAGTCCGTTACGGGACGGAGCCGCAGGGAAACCGAGTGTGAATAGCGCGTCAGTAGCATACATACGACCCGAAGCCAGGTGAGCTTGCCATGAGCAGGGTGAAGTGTGTCGAAAGACACATGGAGGCCCGAACCCGTAGATCGTACAACGTCTTGGGATGACTTGTGGTAAGGAGTGAAAAGCTAATCGAACCTGGTAATAGCTGGTTCTCTCCGAAATAGCTTTTGGGCTAGCGTCGTGTGATCCCTCCGGGGGTAGAGCACTGGAAGGGACAAATAGGGGGAAACCTCGTTGTTCCTATCAAACTCCGAATACCGAGAGGTTACAGCACGGCAGTTAGACGGTGGGGGCGAAGCTCCACTCGTCGAAGGGGGAAGAGCCCTGGATCGCCAGTTAAGGTCCCTAAATTAACGCTCAGTACAACTTAAGGAAGTGAGGATCCTTTGACAATGAGGATGTTGGCTTAGAAGCAGCCACCATTTAAAGAAAGCGTAACAGCTCACTCATCGAGGGTCCTTGCGCCGAAGATAATCGGGGTTAAGCGTTATACCGAAACTGCGGGCTTGCGAGCTACATGGTGCGCGCGATTTATTTCGTGTGCACCATGTAGCCCGTAAGCGGTAGGAGAGCGTTCGCATCCGCGATGAAGGCAAAGGGGTGACCCATGCTGGAGCGTTGCGAAGTGAGAATGCAGGCACAAGTAACCACAATGCGGGTGAGAACCCCGCACGTCGAAAGAACAAGGTTTCCTCAGCTATGGTGATCAACTGAGGGTTAGTCGGGCCTAAGGGGATGGCGAAAGCCGCACCCGATGGACACATGGTTAATATTCCATGACCGATCATGCATGCGATGGAGTGACGGATTGTTGTACCTATTGCCCATTATTGGATTTGGGTTCGTGAGTGAGGGGGTCTTCTAGGCAAATCCGGAAGACATTAACCCCGAGCAAAGCGACAATGTTCTCCCACGGGGGAGCAGAGAGTAGGGAGCACGGTTCCAAGAAAAACTTCTAAGCTTCAGTGCATGACGACCGTACCGGAAACCGACACAGGTGTTCAGGTCGAGTAGACTAAGACGAACGAGTGAGAGGTCCTCAAGGAACTCGGCAAAAAAGCGGCCGTAAGTTAGCGATAAGGCCTGCCCATAGCAATATGGGCCGCAGCGAAAGATTTTCTGCCAACTGTTTACCAAAAACACAGCTCCCTGCGAACTCGTAAGAGGATGTATAGGGGGTGACGCCTGACCAATGCCGGAAGGTCAAGCACGAACGGTGATATGTCTTCGGATGTGTTGCTAGGTCGTATAAGCCCCGGTGAATGTCGGCGATAACTATAATCGTCCTAAGGTTCCGGACGGGATTCGTCCTATCCGGAACGGATTGGGACGATTATAGGAGACCGTAAACAGTGTTGAGAGACTTGCGTCATTAACAGCTACCTCTTTCAACCGAAAGGTTGATTGAATCCACGACTCAAATGAGAGGCCATACGTCGTGCCCCCGGAAACGGGGTGAAGATATGGTCCTACTTAGAGGAATAGTAGAGCGTAATTCCTTGTCTGGTAAGTTCAGACGTGCACGAATGGCGTAATGAGTGGAAAACTGTCTCGAGGACTCGCTCGGTGAAAATGCAATACCGGTGAAGATGCCGGTTACCCGTAGTTAGACGAAAAGACCCCAGGAGCTTTACTACAGCTTGATATTGGGGCTGCGTGATTCATGCGTAGCATAGGTGGGAGACTTTGAAGCGATCCTTTCGGGGGTCGTGGAGTCGCCAGTGAAATACCACTCTTGAATTGTGCAGTCTCTAACCCGGTTAAGAACTAGTCGGGAACAGTGTCTGGCAGGTAGTTTTAGTGGGGCGCTATCCTCCTAAAAAGTAACGGAGGAGTCTATTAAGGTTCTCTAGGCGCGAATGGAAACCGTGCCGATAGTGTAATGGCATAAGAGAGCTTAACTGTAAGGGGTACATCCCGCACAGATGCGAAAGCAGAGCATAGTGAACCGATGGTCCGCCTTAGATGCGGCCAAAGATTAACGGATATAAGTTACCCTGGGGATAACAGGCTAGTTCCGCCCAAGCGTCCATAGCGACGGCGGAGTTCGGCACCTCGATGTCGGCTCACCTTAGCGCGGGGCTGGAGAAGGTCCCAAGCGTTTGGCTGTTCGCCAATTAAAAAGGTACGCGAGCTGGGTTCAGACCGTGAGGGGATTGAGTAGCAATACTGGATCTCCTCACCGTCTGAATCCCTTCGAGATTTCTGTCATCAGAACTTGATAAAGTGAATGTCTTTTCGTCTTGAAATAAGATAGAACCAACAATGCCACGGCGGTTGTATGCAGGAATGCATACAAGCAAACTGACTTATATCGGTGAAGCCCCACTGGGGTAACACCGAGGGAAGTGCATTGTGGACTTCGTAAAGGGTGGCAGGCCATGCCGCTCTTGCACCGATGGGCGTTCGTCGCTCCCGAGTTGCGCATAGGCGCGACAAAGAACCCATCGGTGCTCTGGTCTTTCGCTCGAGAGATTTCTCGAGCCCTTTACGAAGTTCATGATGTACACCCGTAGAGACTGAATGTCAGTCACCGAGAACCGGTGAAGTTACAGTCCAATGCACGGAGCAATTCGTGAACACATGCGTGAGACAGGTTGGTCTCCTATCTACTACGGGCGTTGATTCTTGATGAGTGTTGCCCCTAGTACGAGAGGACCGGGGTGAACTGACCTCTGGTCTACCTGCTGTCCTGCCAAGGGCACCGCAGGGTAGCTATGTCGGGACGGGATAACTGCTGAAAGCATATAAGCGGGAAGCCCACTCAAAGATTAGGAATCGTTATGAGACACCTAGCAGATTACTAGGTTGATAGGCTCTAGATGTACGCACAGCAATGTGTTCAGTCGAGGAGTACTAATATGTCCAATGGTTCCGGTGCGGAATTCTGTGTGTCACTTAACTGTTTTTGTTTGTATACCTTACATATTCGTTTTCCGGAAACATAAACGCGCCCGGAACGCTGGTGATTCATCGGAGGGGCCATACCCGTTCCCATTCCGAACACGGCAGTCAAGCCCTCTTGAGCCGATGGTACTCCGAAAGGGGGAGAGTAGGTTGTCGCCAGCGTTCCGGGCGTGTTTTCGTATATACTTAGGCCATGTCCTGGGCAGGAGAACGACGTGCGACCGTTATCGCGATAGCGGCGCTTGTCCTTATTGCCGCGCTCCTCATCCTCGGCTTCCCCATTTTCTATGACACACCGACATGTACTGACAGGAAGCAAAACCAAGACGAAGACGGCATAGACTGCGGGGGCTCCTGCACGACCCTGTGCGCGTTTCAGGTAGAGGACG